>Ga0209508_1002693_pt1 | contig 11265 bp, 10 predicted proteins | sample AD_UKC129_MetaG_FD_184427 | JGI IMG/M metagenome (GOLD analysis project Ga0209508, IMG submission 184427) | Active sludge microbial communities of municipal wastewater-treating anaerobic digesters from Canada - AD_UKC129_MetaG (SPAdes) (version 2) | ecosystem: Engineered > Bioreactor > Anaerobic... | reverse complement strand
TTGAATGATTCCCTGCAGATCAACCTCTGCTCGATAATATTCCTTTCCTCCCGAGTCAGGTGTTTGAAGTTGCTCATATGAGTACCTCCTTTTAGAGGCACCACCACAGATTCATCATAGCTTTTTGAAGGGTGATTTTCCAGTTTATGCAGCAGAAGTGAACCTGAACATCGCTTGCAAAAGTTACTTCCACATCTTGCAACCCTTCGTATTTGCAAAAGTTATTTCCGCTGTTGCTGGTTTTGGGGTGGGAATTACTTTTTCAAATGAGTTCCTACATCTTCCAGCGGCATTTTTTTCAGGAACTCTTGACAAGTAGTCATGATATCCGGTATAATAGCTTCTGCCTGAACTGATCAGGTGAAAACAAAATAAACGCGGGATTAACTCAGTGGTAGAGTGTCACCTTGCCAAGGTGAAAGTCGCGAGTTCGAATCTCGTATCCCGCTCCAGCAAAAAACCAGTTCGACTGGTTTTTTATATGCGGGTGTAGTTCAATGGTAGAACATCAGCCTTCCAAGCTGATTGCGTGGGTTCGATTCCCATCACCCGCTCCATTACCCGGTGGAATCCAAAGCTGTTCGCTGGGTTTTTTGCTGTAAAGAGTTTGCGATTTTTTTAACAGTTCTTTCGTAAATGACCGGAAAGCCATAGCTGAATTGAAAATCGCCATCCGGAGAATAATTTATGCCGGAGAGTAATTTGTGAAGGATTTTATCGTTTTTAATAGAATAAATAGAATAAGTAAGAATGATCGCAATCAGGACGCTTACGGGATATAGTAGCGCAGCAGGTCTATTGCAACAGCCCGGTTATATATCGGGCTGTATAAATGTAAGGGGAAGAGGCATGCTCCAGACGCTTACTGAAGCCGTGATGTCTGCTGAAGCAGTGAAATATAAACCAGGAGGCCACCAGGAGGTAGAAGGATGTCAGTCGATATACTGAAAGATATCAGGGCGGCCGAAGCCCAGGCAGAGCAAATAGAAGCCGAAGCTGCTCAGAAAGCCCGGGAAATGGTCGCCGCAGCCAGGAGAGATGCGGCCGGTCTGAAGGCGAGGCTGCTTGAAGAGGCAGAGAAAGAAGTGTACAGTGTTCTGAAAGCCTCAGAGGAAAAAGCTCATCAGGATATAAATGCCGAAGATGCCCGGATCAGGGCCCAGTGTGATGATATCAGGAAAGAAGCCGGCAGCAGGCTCGATAAGGCAGTTGATTTCATAGTTGGAAGGATCGTGAAGCCGTGATTGTCAAAATGAGCAAAATCACGATGCTGGGATTGGAAGACCAGCGAGAAGCCCTGATCGCCGAACTTATGGATATCGGGGCTGTCGAGATAAGTGCAGTCGACGCCGGCGAAATGGAAGAACTGGCGGAAAACCCTGATGTGCAGCAGGAACTGGCTGATGTGGAAAACAGGATATCCGACGTGCGCAGGGCACTTGACATCCTCAACAGATACTGTCCTGGAAAGAAATCGTTGTTTTCAGGAAGAAGGGAGCTTTCCGGTTCTGAATTCGCGGATCTGCTTCAGGATAAAGAAAGGATATGGGTAGCTGTCAGAACAGCAGAAGACGGCGAAGATGAGATGACCAGGATCAGAACTGAGGAAAACAGGATCGAGAACCTGAAAGCATCTCTTTCACCATGGAAAGAATATCCTTTCCCCATGGAAACAGAAGGGACCCACAAGACGGTGATAGTGCCCGGGACCATTCCCTATGGCGTCGACCTGGACCGCCTGATGTACGAACTGGATGAAAAAGTACCGTTTTCAGTACTGAAAGTCGTTTCTTCGGATAAAGACCAGCATTATGCTTATGTACTGGTACACAGGGACGCAGAACAGGAATGCTTGTCATTTCTCAAAATGCGCGGTTTTTCAAGGGCAACGTTCCCGGCAATGACCGGGACTGTCGCTGAGATCCTCGGCAGGCTTGACTTAAAACTCATGGAGCTTTCCGAAGAGAAGAATACCGTGGCAGAGCACATCAAAAGCCTGGCTGACTGCAGGGCCGATATTGAAGCACTGCATGACAGCCTGGTCATGGAGCGGGAAAAGCTTATGGCCAGCAGCAGGATCCTCGTTACAAAAAGGGCGTTCTTCATAAAAGGCTGGATCCCTTCGGAACTGGCCCCAAAAGCAAAGAAGCGCATCGAGTCTAAATTTACAGTAAGCATTGAGATAACAGAACCTGATAAAGATGAGGAAACGCCTGTACTGCTAAGGAACAAAGGCATCGCTGAAGTTGGTGAACCGATATCGAAGATGTACAGCCTTCCCAGCAGCAGGGAGATAGATCCCAATCCTGTCCTGTCGCTGTTTTTTGTGATGTTTTTCGGCCTTATGCTTGGTGACGGCGGCTACGGGCTGATCATGGCCCTTGCCACCGGTATCGTGCTTCGGAAGTTCAGGCTCGAGGACGATACCCGCAAGTTCATCAAGCTGATATTCTGGTGCGGGATAGCGACGGTATTTTGGGGATTTATGTTCGGCAGCTGGTTCGGCATAGAATCACTTGTAAAATACCGCCTGTGGATCAATCCCGTGGAGCAGCCCCAGCTGCTTCTGAGCTGGTCGCTCCTTTTCGGCATTATCCACATGTATACGGCCTTCGGACTCAAAGCGGCCAACCTCATACGCGACAAACAGTACCTGGATGCCTTGTTTGATGTGGGCTTTGTCCTCATATTCTATACAGGCATCATCCTGGTGCTTCTCCCATATGCGCCGGAAGTGAACGGAGAGGCAGTCGCTCCCCTTGTGAATATCGGTCAGTACCTGGCGGTGGGAGGCGCTGTGCTGCTGCTCGTAACCCATGGGAGGAAATCAAAGAACCTGTTCGGGAAACTGTTCGGCGGACTGCCCAGTCTGTATAACGCAATAAGCTTCCTGAGCGATATACTGTCGTATTCGAGGCTGCTTGCCCTTGGTCTTGCGACGGGCATAATCGCGTCGATCGTCAACCAGCTGAGCAGCATGTTTGCTTTCCCCCTGGTTTTTAAGATCATTGTGACATCTGTCATATTGCTTGTGGGACATGTGATCAATTTTGCGATCAACGCCCTTGGTGCGTATGTCCATTCAAGCCGTCTGCAATACCTTGAATTTTTCGGCAAGTTTTTCACAGGTGGAGGCCAGCCCTTCAGACCTTTGAAACCAAATACCAAATATATAACATTCAGGCCCGATGCGGATGCGTGAGAGCCTGCAGCCTGGACGGGCATCGGAGCCGCTGAGGGAAAAATAACAATGGAGGTTTGAAAACGATGAAGGTTATTGATGGACAGATGATTGCTTTACTTGGAGCTGCTATTGGATTTCTGCTGGCAGGCATCGGATCGTCAAAAGGTGTCGGCACTGCCGGTCAGGTGGGTGCCGGTGTATTGACAGAAGATCCGTCCAAATTCGTGCCTGTTATGGTCATGGAGGCTCTTCCGAGTACTCAGGCGATATATGCTTTCGTTATCGCATTCTTCATCATAGGCAGGATCGATCCCGCCATGACTGTCACTGAGGGCCTGCATCTGTTTGCTGCTGCTCTTCCGGTAGGCTTTGTAGGTTTAGTTTCCGCCATCTACCAGGGAAAAGTTTCGGCTGCCGGCATACAGATGCTTGCAAAGCATCCTGAATCACTGGTCAGCGCTATCACGCTGGCACTGATGGTCGAGATGTTCGCCATTCTGTCTCTTATTGTTTCGATCATAATGATAGGCTGATACGGGAATTTCCAGGCCCCGTCATGATGAAGGACCTGATCGTCCGCAGCTGAAAGCGGGCATGATCAGAGCTTTGTAACTGATAAAGGAGCAAATCCAGATGACAGGAACGGATAGAATAAAGGACAAGATCCTGGAAGACGCCAGGATTAAAGCGAAAGCCATACTGGATCAGGCTGAGCAGGAGGTCAGGAGCATTATGGAACAGGCTTCCGAGGAAGCTGCGCTGAAAAAGGCTGAGCTTCTGGAAAAGGCAAAAGCCGACGGGGAGCAGATGTACAGACGGATGCTGGCCGTAGCCGGGCTCGAAGGCCGCAAGATGCTGCTTGGCGCCAGGCAGGAGATGATAGACGCAGCATTTTCGAAAGCCATGGAAAAGATCGTTGGATTGCCTGACCGCCAGTACCAGGAGCTCCTGGAAAAGATGATAGCTGAAGCGGCGGCAGGCTACAGGGATCCGTCGGTGAAGGCCGACGGGACTGATTCGCCGCAGGCAGAATTCTCTGCCGAGGTCTTGCTGAGCGCGAAAGATGCGGCCAGAGTTGACGGAAATTTCATCGACAATATCAACAAACGTCTGGCGGCGTCGGGAAAGAAAGGGACCATATCCCTGTCCGGTGAAAGGATCAGGACCGTAGGAGGCTTTATACTGAAAATCGGGGATATGGAGATAAACAGCACGTTTGAGATATTGTTCGCTATGCTGCGTACAGAACTGGAAAGTGAAGTGGTTAGAATACTGTTCGGCTCCTGATCCTGTCTTTCGGGGAAAGCTGCAGGATGAGGATCTGTTCATTGAGGGATAACGATGCTGAAGATTAGGGAAAATGATTATGCATATGCTTCAGGACTGATAAGGGCAAAGGAACCAAAACTGCTTACCGGCAGCCAGTATACCAGGATGCTGGATGCCGCTTCGGCTGAAGAGGCATACAAAGTGCTGACGGACGCAGGATATGGACTCGGCGGCAGCGTGCCAGGCGTGTTTGCATTCGAACAGCTGCTGGCGGACGAGATGAAGAAATGCTTCAGGCTGCTTTCCGAGATCGCCCCGTCGGCTGAAGTGATAAAAGTCTTCCAGAGACGATACGATTATTTCAATATCAAGGTCCTGCTCAAGGCGGAACTGTCCGGACAGCAGATCCCGCCGATCCTTGCCGATACTGGGACTATCGGTGCCGATTCCATGAAAAGGATGATCCTGGAACGTGACTACAGCGGACTTACCCCTTTGATGGCAGATGCTGTCGCACAGGTCTATGATGTGTTTTCCAGGATGCAGGATCCCCAGACGGTGGACCTGATACTGGACAAAGCTTCATACCAGGAGTTCAGTACAGGCATAAGAGATATAGACAGTACTTTTTTACGTGAACTGGCGGATTACATCATCGATACGACAAATATCAGGATGTTCATACGTGCCAGGTCGTTGGGCAAATCATGGGATTTGATAGGGAAATTGCTGCTGGACGGTGGTACGATCGCAAAAGAGGTATATTACGGCTACAGTGACAAACCGGCCGACAGCTTTGCCGATGATATCCGAAGCAGCAGATACGGCGATGCTGTCCAAAAGGGGCTTGAAATGGTGAAATCGGGAAAGAACAGTTCCGGACTTGAAAAGGCGCTGGACGACCTGCTGATGTCATATATCCGCAGGGCCAGGCTGGTCACGATAGGTGTCGAGCCGCTAATAGCCTATTTGTTTGCCAAGGAAACAGAAATCAGGAATGTAAGGATGATCATGACGGGCAAGATGAACAACCTGCCTTCCGACATGATCAGGGAAAGGTTGCGGGAATCTTATGTATAAGATCGGAGTGATCGGGGAAAAGGATGCGGTGCTTGGCTTCATTGCGCTGGGCTTTTCCGTTTTTCCTGTCGAAAACAGCGAACAGGCTGCTGAAACGCTTAGGAAGCTGGCCGAGGACAGGTATGCCGTGATCTATATAACAGAGCAGACAGCAGCCGGAATAGAACAGGAGATCGACAAGTACCGGGAAAGCCGTTTTCCTGCCGTCATTCCCATCCCCGGAGTACAGGGGAGCCTTGGGATCGGCATGAAAGGCATAAAAAAGTGTGTCGAGAAAGCTGTCGGAGCGGACATCCTTTTCCGTGAACAGTAAATATACTTTGTTGAAGTTACTCGAATGCGTCATGATACTTATCTGAAAGCGAGGGATTAGTTTGAGCCAGGGAAGGATAGTTAAAGTCTCGGGTCCTCTTGTGGTAGCTGAAGGGATGCGCGATGCCAACATGTTCGACGTGGTCCGTGTCAGTGAACAGGGATTGATCGGCGAGATACTGGAGATCCACGGCGACAGGGCGTCCATACAGGTATACGAAGAGACTTCCGGCCTGGGGCCGGGAAGCCCGGTAGTGTCCACAGGTGAACCGCTCAGCGTGGAACTGGGTCCGGGACTGCTGGAGAATATATTCGACGGGATACAGCGTCCCCTGGAAGTTATGAGGCAGACGGTCGGAAGCAATATTACCCGCGGCATAAATATCCCGGCCCTTGACAGGAGCAAAAAATGGGCGTTCAAGCCCGTTGTTTCCAGGGGCGATACGGTCGTTGCAGGCGATATACTGGGAACGGTACAGGAAAACGTGATTTTTGAGCACAGGATACTGGTGCCTGTCGGGGTCGAAGGCGTGGTCGAGGAAATATACGAAGGCGAGTTCACCGTCGAGGAAACGGTGGCGGTGATCAGGACACCGGACGGTACATCCAGGAACCTGACAATGATGCAGAAATGGCCGGTCAGGAAAGAGAGACCTTACAAGCAGAAGCTTGCTCCGGATGAACCGCTGGTCACGGGACAGAGAGTCATCGATACGCTGTTCCCTATAGCGAAGGGCGGAGTGGCGGCAGTGCCCGGTCCCTTCGGAAGCGGCAAGACTGTGGTACAGCACCAGCTCGCTAAATGGGCCGACGCCGACCTGGTCGTATATATAGGATGCGGAGAGCGCGGAAACGAAATGACCGACGTTCTGATGGAGTTCCCTGAACTTAAGGACCCCAGGAGCGGAGAGCCATTGATGAAGAGGACGGTGCTGATAGCCAATACGTCGGACATGCCGGTTGCGGCGCGTGAGGCATCGATCTATACAGGTATTACGATAGCAGAGTATTTCCGCGACATGGGATATTCGGTCGCCCTGCTTGCGGATTCCACGTCACGCTGGGCCGAAGCTCTGCGTGAAATGTCCGGAAGGCTTGAAGAGATGCCCGGTGAAGAAGGATATCCTGCATATCTGTCATCACGTCTCGCACAGTTCTATGAGCGTGCCGGAAAAGTAGTGACACTGGGCTCGGGTGAACGCATAGGATCACTTTCGGCAATAGGTGCAGTTTCCCCTCCCGGCGGTGACCTCTCGGAACCCGTTACCCAGGCGACTCTGCGTATAGTCAAGGTTTTCTGGGGACTGGACTCCAACCTCGCATACAGAAGACACTTCCCGGCCATCAACTGGCTTACGAGCTATTCGCTCTATGTAGACAGGATGGCGGACTGGTATTCGAAGAACATATCCAGGGATTTCAACGCCTGCAGGACGGAAATGATGAGGATCCTGCAGGAAGAGGCGGAACTGGAGGAGATAGTCAGGCTCGTAGGTATCGATTCTCTCTCGCCAAGGGAAAGGGTGACGCTGGAGGTGGCGAGGTCGCTTCGTGAAGACTACCTGCATCAGGATGCGTTCCACGAAGTCGATACTTACGCCGACATGATGAAGCAGTACAGGATGCTCAGACTGATACTTGATTACTATCACAGGGCACAGGAAGCGGTGGCAAAAGGGGCCGACATCAGGGATATCTTTGAACTGCCTGTCAGGGAGAAGATCGGGCGCGCCAAGTATGTGCCCCGGGATATGACAGACAAGGAATACGGCATTATCGAACAGGAGCTGTCCAGCCAGATGGATGCGCTGCTTTCAAAGGAGGGTGAATAACCATGCTGAAGGAGTATCGTTCCATAGCCGAGGTCGCCGGTCCGCTGATGCTGGTGCAGAACGTGGAAGGCGTCACATACAACGAGCTCGGCGAGATAGAACTTAGCAACGGCGAGATCCGCCGTTGCAAAGTCCTTGAAGTCGACGGGTCCAATGCGCTGGTACAGCTTTTCGAGAGCGCTGTCGGGATAAACCTTTCCACGAGCAAGGTCCGTTTCCTTGGGCGCGGTATGGAACTGCCAGTTTCCATGGATATGCTTGGGCGCGTGTTTGACGGCCTCGGCAGGCCTATAGACGGCGGGCCTGATATAATCGCGGAAGCAAGGGTCGACATCAACGGCGTGCCGATGAACCCGGCGGCCCGTGACTATCCATCGGAATTCATCCAGACGGGTATATCAGCCATAGACGGCCTCAATACGCTGGTCCGCGGACAGAAGCTCCCCATATTCTCAGGTTCCGGTCTGCCACATTCACAGCTTGCAGCACAGATAGCACGCCAGGCGAAGGTTCTTGGCGAAGAGAGCAACTTTGCCGTCGTGTTCGGGGCAATAGGCATCACTTTCGAGGAAGCCGACTTCTTCATAAGCGACTTCAAGAGGACAGGCGCCATAGACAGGGCGATCCTGTTCATGAACCTGGCCAACGACCCGGCCATCGAGCGTATATCGACGCCGCGAATGGCCCTGTCGGCAGCGGAATACCTGGCATTTGACAAAGGCATGCACGTGCTTGTCATCCTCACCGACATAACCAACTATGCCGAAGCGCTGCGCGAAGTCTCGGCAGCCCGCAAGGAGGTACCTGGCCGCCGAGGATATCCGGGCTACCTGTATACGGACCTTGCAACGCTCTATGAGCGTGCCGGACGCAAAAAGGGATACGCGGGCAGCATAACACTGATACCGATACTCACGATGCCCGAGGATGACAAGACCCATCCGATACCTGACCTTACGGGGTACATCACGGAAGGCCAGATAATACTCAGCCGCGAACTGTACAAGAAAGGCGTAACGCCTCCAATCGACGTGCTTCCGTCACTGTCGCGACTTAAGGACAAGGGAATTGGCGCAGGCAAGACCAGGGAGGATCACGCCAACACCATGAACCAGCTTTTCGCGGCATACGCGAGGGGAAAGGAAGCCAAGGAGCTTGCAGTCATCCTCGGAGATGCGGCGCTGACCGATGTTGACAAGCTCTACGCCAGATTCGCTGATGCATTCGAATCAGAATACGTTTCCCAGGGGTATGAGACCGACAGGTCTATCACGGAAACGCTCGATCTCGGATGGAAGCTGCTTTCGATACTGCCTGTCGGTGAACTGAAGCGTATCAAGCAGGAGTACATCGACAAATATCTGCCCGGAAAGAATCACGATAATGCGTGACAGTAAAATCAGAGAACCAGGAAAACGGAACCTCAGAATGACGGCAGCGGACAGCCGATAAATGGCAAGGGAGACTGCCGTAGCAGATGAGAGCGATGTGCAATAAAATGAGTCAGGGGAGTAATAGCCGATGGCAAGACTGAATGTCAACCCGACACGCATGGTGCTGACCGGGTTGAAAAAAAGGCTCAAAACCGCAAAAAGAGGACATAAGCTGCTCAAGGACAAGCGTGACGAACTGATGAAGAAGTTCCTCGAGATAGTCAGGGAGAACAAGGCTCTCAGGGAAGAAGTCGAGGAGAAACTTCAGCAGGTACATTCGCGCTTTGTCCTGGCCAGGGCTGAGATGAATGCGGAGGTCCTGGAAGAGGCGCTCATGTTCCCGAAGCAGAAAGTGGAACTGAAAGCATCGACCAGGAACATTATGAGCGTCGATGTCCCGGTACTTGAGTTCCATGCGCAGTCTGGCGATGAGACGGATATATATCCCTACGGCTTCGCGAATACGTCGGGCGAACTGGACGCAGCAATAGCGACGCTTTCGGAACTGGCGCCGACGCTTCTGAAACTGGCGGAACTGGAGAAATCGGCGCAACTGCTGGCGGATGAGATAGAAAGGACAAGGCGAAGGGTCAATGCGCTGGAACATGTCCTCATACCGAACCTCGAGGAAACGATAAAATATATCGTAATGAAGCTGGATGAGAACGAGAGGGGCAACCTGACAAGGCTCATGAAGGTCAAGGACATGATGCTTGAACAGGCGCACAGATACAAGGAAAAATACATGGAAGGATTTTGATATCCGGCTGGAAATGGGCCGGATGCAAGATCCTGAAGTAAACTCCGGCCGAAAGCTGCAGCGGGTTATGACCATCTTCCGTGGCTTTGCCCTGAAACCTGCCCGGGACACGGCCGGTTGACTTACAGACAGACAGATCTAAAGGTGAAAAGCCTTCTGCTGAACAGGCAGAAGGCTTTTGTTCGGTTTGCCGCGAGCGATATCTTCCCGGGAAATAATGCCCGGAGCAGGACATGCGCTGTATCTTATATTGCTCTCGTAAATTCCGTCATGTTGGTATATAATCATGTTGGTATATAATCTAAAAGAGCAGTCGGCGTTTGCAGCGTATGATTTTTGCAGCATGCACTGCTCAGATCTTCTGTTGTGCCATATTTTGTTACGGAGGGCGTCGGATGTTTACTGTTAAGCTCAAAACGCTGATGGATGAATTCCACCTGGAGCCGGTCTGCATGAAGGAGTCGGCAGGCGATATCGAGATCACCACTTCCGATGTGAACAGGCCGGGCCTTCAGCTTTCGGGCTACATGGAGTATTTCGGCACGGACAGGATCCAGATAATAGGCAAGGTAGAGATGACATACCTTGCAAGCCTGTCGCCCCAGGAGCGGAAAAAGAGGCTTGACGACTATTTCCGCACGGGATTCCCGTGCCTAGTCATTGCAAGGGACCAGGAACCGTTCCCGGAGATGGTGGAGGCAGCCGAGAAATACTCGATACCTATCCTGAAGACGAAGGATATCACATCCAGGTTCATGAGCGGACTTATCCGTTATCTCAACGTAATGCTGGCCCCGAGGATTTCCATGCACGGCGTGCTCGTTGAAGTGTACGGCGAAGGCATACTGATCCTTGGTGAAAGTGGCGTAGGCAAGAGCGAGACAGCCCTTGAACTCGTAAAAAGAGGGCACAGGCTTATAGCCGACGACCTGGTGGAGATCAGGAGAGTTTCGGACACCACGCTGCTTGGAGCTGCGCCTGAAAATATAAGGCACCTCATAGAGATACGAGGCATAGGAATAGTTGATGTGAAGCACCTTTTCGGCATGGGCGCGGTCAAGCTGCAGGAGAACATAAACCTTGTAATCAAGCTGGAACTCTGGAAAGAGGGCAAGATGTACGACCGACTTGGCCTGGAGGACCATTATACCGATATACTCGGTATTTCTGTGCCGTCCCTGGTCATACCGGTCCGCCCCGGCAGGAACCTGGCCATCATCGTGGAGGTAGCGGCAATGAACCACAGGCAGAAGAAGATGGGATACAACGCGGCGAAGTTATTGAGCGAGCGTTTCTTCAAATTCGACTTCGACGACTGAAAATTTGAAGACTAAAACGCCCGACGGCCGGGCTTCCAGAGCGGAAGCCGGGTGCGGCGGCCGCAGGTACACGGCA
>Ga0209508_1002689_pt1 | contig 11272 bp, 20 predicted proteins | sample AD_UKC129_MetaG_FD_184427 | JGI IMG/M metagenome (GOLD analysis project Ga0209508, IMG submission 184427) | Active sludge microbial communities of municipal wastewater-treating anaerobic digesters from Canada - AD_UKC129_MetaG (SPAdes) (version 2) | ecosystem: Engineered > Bioreactor > Anaerobic... | reverse complement strand
TCATTTCCCCATTTACAGGAGTTGAGGAAGAGTGATTGTTAATTGTTAGATTTTTTGCTAAAGCAGTAAATTCAAAAATATCATAAGTATCTATTTTTATTTATTTAATTACTTCGAACGAAAATAAGATTTAATCTCAATCAATAAATTTTCAATTGTATTGAGCTTTTCCAAAGAACGCTCAATTCTGTCTAAGCTTTTTTGAATTTCAGTTAAATGATTAGTCTCAATCTTCTGAATGCCGACCTGAACATCATAAGGAATATTGCGATTTATTTTCATCTCCAGCCATTTAGACAGAGATTTGAAAACTGGAAACATTGCTATGATAAACAATGCCAATACTCCAATTCCGCCCAGATCTTTTAGAGACTGAAGAAGTTCAATATTCATATCATTAAAGCAAGTTATGTAATTTCTAACTGAATAGTGAACTCGATCTTATCGCCGACTTGAAGGCTGATGCCCGTAAAATCACCGTGCACTATCAAAGTTCCTCCGCTTGAGGCAGTAAAATTACCAGCATTGGTAATTGTTTTTGCTGATTCAGCGCAGGTTAAAGTGCCAACCCACTGAATTTTATCAGCAGAAGGCTTAGTGCGTGTAGCAATAACCCTTGATTCTGAAGCTGGAGTAAATAAATCAGTATCACTTTTTGATGCTGTTCCAGTTCCAGTTCCCCAGCCGATATAATCGCCTGTGGTCTGTGTTGTTTCATCTAATTTATCTACTATCCATTCCTCACCAGCTTGTGTTAATACTGTAGCCATATTGTTAAATTATTGATTATTTAAGTTGATCAGCAGGAATATCAGCAATTGAACCATCTTCAAGGATTGCCTTGTAGATAGTTGGATCCGACCCTTCGCCGATAGAAATACTCATTATTTTGAGCACTTCCTTGTCATTCCAGCGAAATCCTTCTGGTATTTCCACCTGATTTTTATTTTGATTGTCAGGATTGATTACCTGCTTTTGTTCTTTTTCCATGCTAATGATTTTATTTTATTTGTTTGACCTTTAAGCCACCGATAGAATATCCGAAAAATCTCAAATAGACCTCCTGAATAGCCACTGTTAAGAACTTTTGGTTCTTCCCAAGTATCAGTAGCTGCCCGATAAACTCTTCCTATTATCGTCCTTTTGGTCCCAATTAAAGCTTTTCTTATTTGTGTTTTAGTTTGCATTTTATTATTTCAGAGCTTCCCAGCCCCCGCCCATTTAGAGCGGAGGCTGAGAATTAAACTAACTATACTTTACAGAACAATTCAGCAAGAGCTGTTTTTCTCTCATCAACAACTTTGGCACCGTAGACGGTTAAACCTTTATAGGCTTTACCAAAATTGCCAACTAAGTCCTCAATACCGCTTTCAGTGAATGCCATAGCTAAAGTAATAGCTGATTTGTGGCCAGCTAAACAATGATAGCCAGTGGTATTATTACCAGCAACCTGTTCAGTCTGATAAACTTGGAATCCAGCCACTTGGCCAACTAAACCTTTAAGAACTGTGTTCTCGTAGGCAGTTGGAACAGCAGGAATTAATTCATCAGCCTGAATCAAGAGATTGGCAATTTTAGAAGGAACCACCAGCCATCTGTCTGTAGCAGGAACTTTAGCAGAATCAAGAATGTCTTTAAGAGAACAAATCTTGCTATAAATATCACCTTTAGTCACAGTTATAGGAGTAGCAGCTTCAATCTCATAACTAGCACCAGCAGAAATAACACCACCAGTATAAGCCGAAGGAACATCATCTAAATCATCTTCAATGGTAATAGAGGTAGCTGAAGCAAAGCTTTTAATGCGATACCATTTGGTATGTCCAGCAGCCTTAAATCCTCTTCCAACCATATCTGCAGTAAAAGTAGTGCCATTTCCAGTGACAACACCAGTAGTAGCAGCTACTGCAACAGTGCCAGTATTATAATTTGTTCCTATCCTTTGGCCAGCAGCCACTTTGGTATAAAGACCCAAAACATAAGAGTCTATTACTTCTTTAAGAGTATCACCGCATTGATTAATGAGAGTTCCTTCTGGATTTTTAATCCAAGAACGAAAACGATCAATGTTTTTAATCTGGAAGTAATAGGCTTTTGCCTGATCTGTAGTCAAAACACCAACAGACTCTTGAGGATCATCAACTGTCAGATTATTACCAGTATAGTCCTTTAAACCCAATTTACCAAAAGTCAAAATATTAACTTTTGAAGCCCTATCTTTTACCTCTCCCTCATAATCGTAGTTACAAATAGAATCTGCAACTGATTTCTGATAGAAGATGGAAACTACTTTCTGGGCAAATGCTTCAGCAATGTGTGTAGCGTAATTATCCATTTTTAAGAATTAAGAAATTATTTTTATCTCCAACTGCGACCTATATGTCTAACTTGATTTTGCCCTGCTTTATTAAGAGATTATATCGTTTAGGATCTTTTTCTCTTATTTCTTTAATCTGTTCTGGAGTTAATCCAGATTGAGCAGCAGATTCCCGAGACCCGCCAGAGCCCTTTTCAAGAGCTGATTTAGCAGGTTTTGGTTCTGAAACTGTTCCGCCAGCAGTATAAAGAAAGGCTTTAGCAATTATATCAAGATCAATGTTCTTATAAGCTGGTTTATGAGCAAACTCTTTAAACTCTTTTTCTCTCCCTTTCAGGCCAGAAAATTCATTTGTCAGAGATGCTTTAGTGAGAAAGTTATCAAGTTTTTCCTCAAAATTCTTTTCATTGACCATATCTTGAACTAACATAGAAGTTTTATTCAAGCGACGCTCAAGGATAATAGTTTTTTTAAGAAGATCTTTCTCAAGCCCCAGCATATCATCCCATTCAGGATACAATTGCCTCATCTCGGCATCAGTTGGAGTTTCATCGTTAGTGATGACTCCTAACTGTTTTTCCAGAGAACTTATTTTTCCTCGAAGAAGCTGATTCTCGCGGGTAGAATATGAGAATTTCTCCTTATAATCTACCTGCTGTTCTTCTGGTTTATTTTCAGGAGCTTCGGTTTCCAGTGGAGTCATTGGAGCATTGTCCTCTGATTCCTCTTGGAAAAACTCTTCCTGTGGCTCAGTAACAGTTAAATCTGGGCCAGAAGTTGTTTCAGGATTTTTATCCTCAGGCACAACTCTGTCCTGTTCCGTTCCTTCATCAGGAGTTAGGAAAGTATTTTGTTTAGTCATGTTTTTTTTACCGTCCCAATTAATGGGGTTTGGTTATACTTGGTTCGACTGCCAAGATTAAATCTGAATTGGACATATAAGAGAGTTAATAGCTCTTATAAGTCCAATTTAAATTTTATCAATTTTGGTTTTTTTCCCTTTAGCTGTTTTCACTTTTGAAGGTTCAGCTGATTTTTCTTTATCAGAAAATAAAGAGAATTTCTTCATTTCTTCTTCACTTAGATAATCTCTTCTCGCCATTAAAAATGCCCTTTCTTCATCAGTAATTGAAGCAGGATCTTTGGCTAAAATTAAATCTAAGTATTCTTTTGCTTCTTGGTTCATATAATTAAATTTTATGTTGATTTCTTTTTTCTACCCATTTTAGAATATCTTGCCATTGCTTTCTTACCGTGAGCCTTAACACCAGCCATATAAGCTACTCCAGCAGGATTTTTCATTCCTGCTTTTGCCGCTTTCATTTCAATCGCCTTAAATCTTCCTCCTGCTCCAAGTTTTCTCTGGCTGGCAGGAATTTTCTTAAGACTCTCTTTATATCTCTTTTTGGCATAAGCTTTCTTATAGGCTTTCGTGTTAGACTTCTTAGACTTCTTGGATGTTTTTTTTGCCATTGAAGTAGAATTATTTGATTGATTTGGCTGGATCGACCCGTGTTCCAGTCCCCTTAACAATCTTAATGCTTTCTTGGCATTTGCTACTGATTTACAGGTTTGTTTCTTTTTCCATTTTCCAGATGATTTTGTATAAATTGTCTTCCCAACTAATTTATATGGCATATGTTTATTTTTTAATACTGCTTAATTGTTTTTCCAGTGCTTTTCTGGCTTTTTCCGGACCTTCCAAAAAAGATTTTAATAACAGATAATTTCTTAATCTGGCTTTAAGAAATAAATCTTTATTTCGTGGCAAATCAACTTCTGCCAGTTCTGTTTCCACTCCGTCTATCATTTTCTCAATATATTCTTTAATTGCCTCAACTGTTAATTCAGTGTTAGAAATAGCCCGAAGCCAGTTCTCCAAAGTCTCTTTTTCAGCTACATTGAGATCCTCATATTTGAGATTATATTTGTTTAATAATTCTGTAATAGTCATTATTTTGTAGGAGTTAATTGTTGATTAGGATTTAATGTTGCCGGAGATGGCATTTGCTGGGGTTTCTGCTGGGGCATAAGAAGAGAAGCAAGGTTAGGAATTGTTTGCTTTTGCTTTTCAAAATCCATCACATCTTTAATCTGGTTAGCATCAAGATCAACTAATTCCAGCAGTTTCTTTTGATAGATTTCTTTTAACGGTTCATTGTCTGGCATCTGGGCAACTACCGCATTTAGTTTCTGGAGATCATCAATGGTTTTGCTTTCCCGCTCTGCCCTAGAAGTCACTTTCACTAAATAACCAGCTTGAGATTTCCAGTCATTTGGAGAAACTTCCTTCTCAAAGAAATTGCCTTTTAATGATTTTTTATAAAGTTTCACAGGAGTTAAATTATCTGCCTGAGATTCAACCAGCTTTACCCATTTAGTTCCATATTCAGCCCAAGCTTTATTATAAAACATAGCTATTGCATTCATTCTTTCAGTTGCCTTGCTTAATAAAATCTGCACCTCCCCTAAAGTAATCTGTTTTTTTTCTGAAACTCCTTTTTCTGTCGCTGTAGCTCCAGTTGCTTTTTCTATCAGATTAATCACGAAGCTGATATCGTCTAAACTGTCTGATAAATCAGGAATATCAACTCTCTGAAGAATATCGCTTGGCTTGCCAGGAAGAGGATACCAGCCAAATGGCTTTGGTTCAAAAGTAGTTGGCACAAAAGCCTCATTGGTAGCATCGTAATAATTCATTCCATAATTTCTCAAAGTTCTGTTTTCCACTAACTGAGAAAACCAGGCATTGATAATTTTATTTGGAGTCCTGACAATATCTCCTACTCCATCAGACCAAAAGTCTGTTCTTTCTACGTCATCAGCCCAAGAAATAAATGGATAATGATCTCTCCAGAAATGATCTTTTGTTGTTCCCAAAACCTCTTCCAGAGGAGCCATTCTTAAAATCTCTATTCCATTTCCCTCGCAGGTAGTAATTAAATAAATCTCTGTCCTCTTTTTGTCTGGATCAAAAAGTTTCATATAGTATTCTTTCAGCTCTACATAAGTTTCTCCTAAAATCGGATTATTAATATACATATCTCCCAATAACTGCATCCTTTCATTTCTCTCCTGCAGGCTTTGAACATTTTCCTCAGATTTAATTAAGCCAGTTGTAGTGGCATAAAAGATTTTCAAACGGTTAACTGCGTCCTTGTCATAATCAGGATTATTAGCAACTTCAGATAAAGTTCTAAAGATATGCTGATGAATAATAAACTGGGCACTGTCAAGGATAGCAGGATCAACATAACGGTCAACCAGAATATCAAACACATCAATAACTTCTGTATAAGGAGCTCCGTCTACCACATTTAATTTTTTAAAAGATCTGCCATAAAGCATTTCTTCTTTCTTGTCAACAATATCTTTAATATCCAAATTATTATCTTTCGCATTCTGGATAAAATACTCATTTAAAAATATTTCCTTTTGCTTGTCATTGGAAAGTTCTTCAAAATACAAATCAGGAGAAGCATTGATTTGAGTTAAGATAGTGCGAATAGTTTCTTTCATCAACGGAATGTTGACACTTTGCCTTTGAGTTAATCGGTTAACAATAACCTTATCACGATACAAAGTATAATTATCAGTCCAGTCTGAATGTCTTCTTTGCTGAAAATCAAAAGCACTTTTATAACTATTAGATAATTTTATTTTTAAAGTTTCCTGATCAATCATATTAAAATTAATTTTAAAAAAAGCCCATACAAGATCTCTTTTAAAAAAGATCTTATACGGGCTCCGTTTTTCGGTAACTCCGTGATTCTTGATTTTAATCAAGCTTATTAAATTATTGTCTTAATTATATCACTATGTTTTTTTATTTGTCAAGTTTTTCCTCCAAGTCTCTTCCTTCAGATTCTTTTATCAGCTCGCTTCCTTCAAAGATAATTCTTTTTGGTTTCCCGTCTATTTTAATAATCTTAAAATCACCATATCTGTATTTTCTCAATTTCTTAATCATTGAGGCTTCAGCTAAAGAAACTTTAATTAGAATTTCTTTTTTGTTATTCATATTTTAAAATCCTAATTCTGGATAATATGGTTCTATTCCTCCAGTTGGAACATTTATGAATTTAAATGTTTTTTTAGGCTGATAAGTATGAATAACATATCTTGCTGAATCCATCAAATGGTCATTAAATTTTTCAGGAAGATCTGTGAATGGTTTTCCGTCTTGCCCTTCCGGATAGTGATAACTGTTAATTTCATCTAAAAAATTCTTGCAGGTTCTGAAAACAAAAAATCTGTTATCACGAATCAACTGCTGGATAGTGCTGATTCCGCCTTTAATATCTTTATTGACATCAGCAACATTAATCCCGGCATTTTTTAATTCTTTAATGCGATCCTGTTCAGCAGGATCTGGGAATACTCTCTGGATACGGTATTCTGATATTTGATTTTTCAATACCTGAATAATTTCAGCAGTTGTCTTTTCTGTTTCTTTCCAGTCAGAAATAATATACCAGGCATTATCCCATAAAACACAAACAGAAATAGCAGATGGATTTCTGAATCCCCAATCTATCCCTGCGCCAATAAAATCTGCTTTCTGGCAAATATTAGGAATAGGATCTATTATATGATTATCAGACAGTTCATAAACCAATCCTTCCATTCGTTTAAATTCTCCACAATATCTTCTCGCAAACTCTTCTGGCCTCAACCTTTCCCTTTCTTTTTCAAAAAAATCTTTTGGGAATAAAGGATTATCAATTGACCTCCAGGTATAGACAGAATAATCAGAATCCCTTCCTTCTTTCCAGACTAAATAAAAATCCTGATATAACCAGCCTAAATTATATGGAGTAGTAGTAATCAGAATCTGTCCCCCTGTCATTGAGACACGGCTTCTTGCTACTGTCCACATTAGTCTTGGCATCATTCCAGCTTCATCCAGCCAAGCCCAATGAATAGTCATTCCCTCCACTCCTAATGGCTGATCAGCTGACCTGATAAAAACAGTTCCTCCGCCAGGAAGATTGATTTCTCCTTTTTGCTGTTTATAAAAAGCCCTTAATTCCGGCCATACTTCAAAGAATTTCTTGAGAGTGCTTTGCTGTAGAACCTTATAAGTAGGAGCACAGATTAAACCATCTTTATCAGGCAATAAGGCAATCTTATTTCCAGCCCAATAAGTTCCTACAAATGTTTTTCCTGACTGAATACCGCTGATAATTGCTCCAAACTGAGTTTTAAAATTAAAAGCCTCAAACTGCTGGGGAAACAGTTTTACTACTTTTTTAATTTTCTTTTGCTGTTGTTGAACCTGGCTCACCTTTTTGAATAATTATTTGATAAGGTAAATTAGGATAATTCACGTCAAGAGATTCTTTTGGCTTGCCAACTACAATAGAGAATAGCCATTCCAGACTTGCACCATCTGGCAACTTGCGATAAATCTCAGTTTTTGTTTCTCCAGTTTCCTTATCAACAACCTTTTTCTCATAATAAACTCCTTTAGCCAAATTCATTTTTGCCTTAATCAAATCTCCCCATTCTTTCAAGATTTCTTCCCTTAAAACAAGTAAAGCCTGCTCTTGAGCTATTGTTTTTTTATTTTTACTGCCTTTTTTTCTTCCGGCACCGGGTCTTTTTCCACCTCTAGCCATATTATTATTATATTTAGTTTAATGATTATTAATCAATTATATCATTTTAATGATTATTAATCAATTATATCATTTCTTTCTTCATTTTGAATTTTATCTATTGCTTCTAAAATAGCACTACGAAATAGCGAGCGTTTATTCTCATCTATTTCTCTTTTCATTCTTCCGTCGTCAATTGGTATCCAGTCAGATATTAACATTTTGTATTTTGTTTCAAGTTCATTAAGAACTTTTTCAATTTGTTTTTCCATAGTTTTTATTTTTAATTTTTAAGCACTAACCACCTAAACATCTACAAAACTATAAATCCTTTAACTTTGTAGTTATACTAACTCCAAAAGCATTAGCTATTGCTTTCGCATAACTTTCTTTTTCATTTTGAGGGCTCGTAGAAGCCCAAACATTAACAAATTGTTCAATGGTAAAATCTGGAGAATAGCACCTGCTTTTTCCATCAAAAATATAATTCAACTGCCAATATAAAGCATCCCAGCCATCTTGATCTGTGGCAAAAACAGCAAAACCCTTATCATCTTTTCCAATAGCTTTTGATTGTCCAACATAAACTAAATTACCGGGATTGTGATTTATTTTAGCTCTGCTTCCAGCAACATAAAATCCTTCCTGCTTGGCAATTACTGAAGCCAGTTTCTTAATAACTTCTTCTCTCTTTTGCGTTTTAGAGGCTTCTAACTTCTTCTTAAGAATTTCTACTATATTAGTTAGAATATTAACTATTGCCGTCATTGACGCTGCTATTCCTTTAATTGGCACGTCAGCAAACAACTTATCCTTATAAGGTTCAATTGAAGTATGATAAATAGTCTCGCTCAAAGAAGTTAACTCGTCCTCTGAACAATTAGGGTGAAGTTTGCGATACTCCTGATAAGCTTGGTCTTGATAATCTGTTATATTGATTTTCCAAGCATTTTTTAAAATCCCAAAAAATCCGTGAATTGTTTCGTGGGCAAAGGCTCTCCAAATCCAGTAATCAGGTCTCTTTGCGTCTGCTTCACTTATTGGCATATCCACGCAAACACTGCCATTGAAATCATTCCATCCGTGAGTCGTGAAAACTCCTGCTGATTTAGGATGGGTTGGAGCGTGCAAAAAGTAAATGATATGATAATCGCCCGGACCTTCATACTTCTTGCTCATTCTTTTCATAAAATCCTGTGATAAGCAATAAAAGGCATTATTATTGTATCCCTGATATTCCAGCTCATCCTCAAACTCTTTATAATCAATCTGATAAGGAATTTTTAGCTTTTCCAGCCACTCCCTAAACTTTTGGTACTCTTCATTTAGCTCATTTTTGTATGGCTTAATCGTCTTGTGTTGAAGAAAAAGAAATTTCATAATTTTTTAATTAACTTAATAAATGTTTCTAACTGCATCACTATCAAAATTGGTTTATTTTTAACTTGTTTTGAACTCCATTTTAAAAACAGAATATCTCTGTCTCCCTTCAGTTTAAAAACTGTAGAAATTCCCTTTGCCCAGCTTTTAGCTTCTCCTGTCATCTGTAAATCATCAAAATATAAATCTTCCTGATTAGCCTGCCCCCTTCTTCTAACTTTAATACCAGCCTGATTGAGGTATTGCTCTAAAAAATGTTCAAATCTGTATCCTTTTACTTTTTGTTTGCTGGCCATTATATTTTTTCTTTAAATACGATTGAATATATCAACTTCCAGGTGAAAGCAGGCACCCATTTAGGTTTCGGTCGCAAAACATCAAATTGCTTATGCAATTCTTCTTCAAACATTTTGCGATACATTTTCTTTATTTTTTTATTCTGTTTTTGGCTCATAATTTAAGAATTCCTGTCGGCATAATTCTATTATTTTATCATTTACAGCTACAATTTTTTTCTTACATCCCTTGCACTGGATTATTACTGCTATGTCTGTATGCTCGCACTCTTTTTTCTCTCTTTTTGTTTCTGGCAGATATTTACGAACATATTTTTCCCAAGTAAGATTATTTCCTTCTGGCAATTTCATTACGATGTCATCAAATTTTTCAGCTGGAAGTTTCTTGTAAAACGCAATACACTGGTAAAGATTCGGCTGACTAATACCTAAATCTTTTGCTAAAATTCCAACTATATTTTGTCCATAGCCAAATCTTTCTAAATCAGGCTGGGCGTCTACTATTTCTTTGCCAATCCACCATTTCATCTCAATAATACTCATATTGGCTTCTGCCCTCTTGGTAATAATAGCAGCTTTAATATTCTCCAAAAGTTGCTGATACTCGTCACTATTTCGCAAAGCTACTATCTTGTTTTCTGGCATAATTTTATAATGAGATTATAAAATTAGAATTATATTTCATCAGCGCTTAATTCTTCTAATTCTTCATCTGAATCAATTTCTTCTAAAACAGAACTTTTGGCTTTTTCTTTCATTTTTTCAATAATCTCTCTCGGGTCTTTTACTGTTTCAGCAATCATCTCTTCCTCTTCCGGAGTTAATGGAGTATCTTTTCTTGAAGGAATAACATTATAATCAGTATCCAACCCTTCACCGCTTTTTACTATATCTATGTCATAAGGAGGTAAATCCTGAAAACCATATTCTTCGCTTTCTTGGAGTTTCTTAATTTGACTGGCAATTGTCCAGCCAATTCTTAAAAGCTTTACCTGATTATCTGCCCTGTCAATTACCCAGCCAAGAAACTGAACTTTTACTGGCTGTCCATTGGCACAATAATAACAGCCATTCTCTTTACCAATACAAACTACTGATTTATATTTGCCTTTATTTCTGACTGAATGAACACCGTAATCAACAAAATCACTTACTATTCTAACTTTATTAGAGCCGTCTTTTAGTTTCATCCAATCTGAACCCTCTTTAATGCCATAATTTTTTTTGATTTCGTCTAAATTATTAAACATAGTTTTATTTAGTTAGATTTTGATTTTCTATAATAATTCCCATCGCATTCAATAAATTCTTTGCTTGAGTAGTTTTAATTTTTGCTCCCCAAAGGTTTGCCCCCCAAAGGTCTGCTCCCTGAAGGTTTGCTTTACAAAGTTTTGCTTCCTGAAGGTTTGCTCCCTGAAGTTTTGCTTCCTGGCAAAAAGTTCCCTTAATTTCCTTTTTACAAAGCCAACATTTTTGACCCCTTTTTAATTCTGGCGGGTTCGATTTATAATCCTTCCTTATTATTTTATCATCTTTGTTTGTTTTCTTTTCTTTTGACATATTTTTATTATTAACACTAATTACTTTTAATTTTCTTAATAGATTTAATAGCTGTTTTGGCAATCGCAAACATACCATCTATGTTATTATCACCTTGCCCTTCGGGATCTAAAATCTGA
>Ga0209508_1002688_pt1 | contig 11277 bp, 6 predicted proteins | sample AD_UKC129_MetaG_FD_184427 | JGI IMG/M metagenome (GOLD analysis project Ga0209508, IMG submission 184427) | Active sludge microbial communities of municipal wastewater-treating anaerobic digesters from Canada - AD_UKC129_MetaG (SPAdes) (version 2) | ecosystem: Engineered > Bioreactor > Anaerobic... | reverse complement strand
GTGCTGTTGCCTCTACTATGGCCTTTGCGTAGGCTTCTGGGTTCTCTGATTTGAATATTCCGGAGCCGACGAACACGCCATCGGCGCCTAGTTGCATCATGAGGGCTGCGTCTGCTGGTGTTGCAACGCCACCAGCCGCGAAATTCACAACTGGTAATCTTCCAAGTTTAGCTGTCTCTTTTACTAATTTGAGTGGGGCTTCTATTTTTCTTGCGGATTCCCAGAGTTCCTCTTCTTCCTTTTCTTTAATTTCTCTTATCTGCCCCATTATTATCCTCATGTGACGAACGGCTTCCACGATGTTACCTGTGCCTGCTTCACCCTTTGTCCTGATCATCGCGGCTCCCTCGTCGATCCTGCGGAGAGCTTCTCCAAGGTTTCTTGCACCGCAGACAAATGGTATTTTAAATTTCTTTTTATCAATATGGAAGCGTTCATCTGCCGGGGTTAAAACTTCGCTTTCATCTATCATGTCAACTCCAAGGGCTTCGAGTATCTGGGCCTCTACAAAATGGCCTATTCTAACCTTTGCCATTACAGGGATTGAAACGGCTTCCATTATCTCTTTTATTTTGTTTGGGTCGGCCATCCTCGCAACCCCACCTGAGGATCTTATATCGGCGGGGACTTTTTCAAGGGCCATTACTGCGACGGCTCCAGCATCCTCTGCTATGATGGCCTGTTCGCTGTTCACAACATCCATTATAACGCCGCCCTTGGTCATCTTTGCAAAACCTTTTTTGAGAACTTCTGTACCATGTAGCATAAAATCTGACCCTCCAATAAAAAATTTTATCTTAGTATACTTTTTTTGTGTTAGATCATATATAGCTTAGTGTTGCTTGCAAGCTTGTGTGGGGAATATTATATATGATTTGTTAACCTAACTTTTTTCATGGTCTTAGCAAGAGAGAGGGTGATTATTTGGTTGGGGAAACACTTACTGGATCAGTGTTTTATTCTCATGTAATGCCTGCTATAATCGGATTTCTAGGCATAATACTAATCTGTAATGGTATGATGGATGAGAAGAGATTGCAAGTGTTGGTAGGTGTGTTGCTGTTTTTTGCAGCGGGACTTTTGCCTTTTTTTATCCTACGTTTTGTACTGGGGGTTTAGAGTTTGTTTTCTAGTTTTTTTGTCGCGATTTTTGAGGCGAATTCGCCAGCTGACCTGGGGTTAGTATTTTTTTCTCATGTATATGTAAGCTGCCATGTATGTGTCCCCTAGGCCGGTGGGGTCACTTATTCTTTGGGCTGGTACGGCTTTTATTTTCCATGTTTTTCTTTTAGAGTAGATTAGAGAACCCTTCTCGCCACGGGTTATTATGACCTCTGAGGGCCCCATTGATTCTAAGAGCATGCCAACTTTTATAAGGTGTCGGTTGAAGATTCTGGCCTCGTTTTCATCGATGAAAACTTTATCTGTTAATCTGAGTATTTGTTGTATGTTTTTTGGCGGTCTAAGAGATACTTTGTTATTTGATTTTGTTCTTAGATAGCCTTGTAAGTTTATGTAGATTTGTTTTTGTTGGTTGGCTATGAATTTTAGTGTCTTTATTGGTATATCTGTTGGCAAAAGAGGATTTAGGAGTATGCCATCCCAATTTGAGTTGATTAAGTTTTTTATGTCTTTTATTTTTATTGGGTTTTTTGCGAAATTTGACCTTTGTATTCTTTTTTCAGGGTTTAGGTATTTGTTTTCGAAGTTTAATGTGGTTTTTTTCCAGATTGGTATTATCCGGGTTTTTTGTGGGAAATTTTCAAGGAGTTTTTCATCTTTTTTTGAAAGGGTTACGATGCTTGTATGTTTGATTCCAAGTTTTGATAATACTTTTGATTGGTAGTATACTGCTCCGCCGATTTTGAGGGTTTCTTTGCCTTGTATGATATTTTTGTCTTTAGTTATTGGGCCTATTAGTAAGTATCCCAATGTGTTTCACCTTATATATAATGGTATTTCTCCTTGGTGTAGTGCTGTGCCGGCAAGAATCTTATTGACACCTATAGAAGAGAGTGGAGGTATGTCTTTGGGTGTTATGCCCCCTCCTGGGATTATTTTATCTGCTAGTTTTTTGAATTTTTGTATTAATTCCATGTTCACGCCTTTATGTGTGCCGACAGCTGTTAGATCTAGTAATATGATTTCTTTGGGATCTAATTTTATGAGTGTTTTTTTGAATTCTTCAAGGGTGGTGTGAAGTTTATGGGAGTATAGTTGGCCGTTTTTTGTATCGACACTTACCACTATCCTTGATTTTGGGAAAACTTCAAAAATCGCTTTCAATTCATTAATATCCTTCAGGGTTTCTGTTGCGACTATGACTTGCCATGCGATGTTTAAACCGAATTCGAAGCCTTTGAGGTCTTGCACTCCCATGTCTAGCATTACTGGTATCAAGTGATTTATTTGTTGTATGATGTGGATGTTTGAGCCCTGACCTGTGATGGCGTCAAGATCTGCGATATATATTCTCCTGGCACCAGCTCTTTTTAGGGATAATGCGATTTCTATAGGATCTGGGGATCCTGCGAATATGCTCTTTAAGGGTTTGTATTTTTTTCTTTCACCTGATTTTCCCGTGACTGCCAGTGAACCCATCAAATCTAATACTGGTATAACTTCTATCATGTGTATTATTTTAGGCTCCTTGTACCATGATAAGTTTACCGGTTGTTGGATCCTTGTAGACTGTGCCTAATTCCACCATACCTGTACCAGATCCTGAAACAACCTCTGGTGTGGTGTTAAGTTCCTTTCCTTGGTGTATTTCAACAACTTGTTTCATGGCTTGCATGAGTTCTTGGCGTTCTTCTGGCGACATATTAGAGAATACAACACTTTGCATGTTCCATGAGATTGTCACGAATATTAGGAAGCCCACTGCAAGTACTAGCATGGCATCTACTATGTTGGCGGATCCTGCCATTGGGTCTTCTTCACTTTGACCTCCAAGTAGCCTCCGTCGGCGTCTTAGCATCTTTCATCACCTCTAGTATTGTCTCGGCTAGCGCTTCGAGATTGGAGAGATACTCTTCATACCATCTTCGTCTAATCTTTGATATCACATATGATATGCCCCCAGCTGCGAGTCCTACTACTGTGGTGTCGAAGGCTACTATTATTGCCTGTGCTAATGTTTGTATGTCTCCTGCTCCAAGTGCTGCTAGTCCGGGGCCCATAGGTATGAGTGTTCCCATAAGTCCTAGTGTGGGTCCTAGTCTTGTTATTATGTCTGTTTTTTCTAGGCTTTTTGCGATTTTTAGTTCTTCTGCTTCTATGAATTTTCTTGCAAGGGCTTCTCTTGTTTTTGGGGTTAGGTTTGTTGTTTTTGCAAGTTCTAGTAGGATCTTTTTTTGGCTTTCTGGGATGTTCATGGGTTTTAGGATTTCTGTTATTTTTTCTGGGTTTCCTGGGTTTGTCATTGAGAATATTGTATCTTTTATCTGGTTTACTTCTATTTTTATTCTGCTTGAGTATTCTGAGAGTAGGCCGCCTAGTGATATTATGGCGTAGGCCATGAATAGTAGTAGTCCTACGATGACTGGTATTAGTAGGCTTTGGGAGACTACGTGTAGGGCTGCGCTTAGTATTTCGCTGCCTGGTACTGCGACCATGGTGTATCACCTCAAAATTTTATTTTATTAGTGTGCTATTTTTTTTGTTTGTTAGGATTCCTAATACTATGAGGAGTATGGCGCCTATTAGGGCATATGCGAGTGTTTTGGTGTTTGGGATTGTGATGGGGCTCATTTTTGATGATAGGACTGTGTTTATATTGGGTAATACTATGGCTGATGCTAGGAAGTATAAGCCTGCGAATAGCATGAAGTTGCCTAGTAGTATTGGGTAGGGTTTTTTGGAGAGTTTTGCTATGGTTTTTGATGATAGGTAGAATATTGTTATGAATATTGCTAGGAGTATTGCTGCGTATTTTCCTAGTGTGAGTGCTGATGCGCCTATGAGTGGTGCTATTAGTATTATGCTGAGTGTTACGGCTCCGAAGCAGCATGGGCATGGTGCTATCATTGCTAGGCATGTGGCTGTGGCTGTATTTTTTTGGTGTTGTTTCCATTCTTTGATTGTGTAGGAGCCTGCTATTATTAGGATTGTTGCCATTATTATTGTCATGATTGATCCGTATTTTGTGAAGTATCCTTGTAGCGTTTCTAGGTAAGGGTTTGTGAGAGCTGAAAGTGCTAGTATACCTGCGGCGTAACCTATGATTATTAGCGCTGCTTTTTTTCTTGACAGGCCCGCGAATCCCATTGCTAGTCCTATTTTCACCCCGAATAGTAAGATTACTGAGAGTATTCCTGCGTCCCATAGGATATTTGCAAGGTTCATATTTTTCACCTTTTTACTCTTATATAATATTTAATATATAAATTGTATTATTACTATGTGGGGTGATTTGGCCATTATAGTAATAACTCTTTTCAAGTTTACTTTATATAAAATAAAACATTTTTTAATATTTATATTTTTGTCAAAAAATAGGGATAAATCATAAAAAACCCCAAAAAAAAAAAGAAAAAGGAAAAACTAGATTTTTCCACGCCCCCCAAGGAAATATCCCACACCAACAAGAGCAACAAGTACTATGATACCAGCAACCGCATACAATGGCAGTCCAGCGCTCGCCCCAGATATTCCACCAACCTTACTCACCTCATAAACTCCACCAGAAGACCCCGGACCTCGACCCACACTTGCAGCAGCCCCCTGAGCACCAGAAGCACCACCAGAAGACCCTGGACCTGCACCGGCTTGGCCGCCTATTTGCCCCCGACCACCAGTATAACCAGGACTCGTACCAGATTGTCCAGGCACGCCTGGCTGCCCTGGCGATCCAGAAGATGCAAAGGCACTGTTTTGCGTAGCACCATAAATTCTTGCTTTAACCCCACTTAAAAGATTAGGATTCACATACTGCATAGCCCACTGTATCATAGCAATGTTTCCACAACTACAATCACAACAAGAAACCCCATACTGTGAAATTGCCGAAGCCCACGTATTAGTTATACTTCTAAAAGTATTCTCATCAGTTCTCCAATAACCAGTATATATAGCGTTTAACATAGTGCCAGTAGCACTTATCATAGCATATGCCCTGTTACCACTTGAAAGCCAATTTGTAACCCCAATACCATAACTGTCCCGTAAATATACATCGTATGTTGTCTGCCATAAAGAACTGTAAAACTGTTGTGAAGAACCCACTCCACTCGTATATGATGATCTTGTAACCGTCCATCCCCACAAGTTAGAAATAAACTTTCTACTAATGTATCTACCAGTAGGATCGCTTTGCATCATACCCTTAATCCATTCAGGGTTGAAGTAACGGCTTGCCGCCTCCTGACTTATGAAACTCTCAATTGTCAATGCTCTGGGAGTGGCCCTGTTACCATAACTTAAAACATACATTGTTGGTGCATAACCATTCACTCTTTCTACGGCGAGTGAAAGTCCACCCCAATAATCAAAGAAATCATCATTGTCCAGGACACCGTAGAGGTTAGTGTTTCTGCTCGTGTATACCGTTCCAACACCGGTAAGCGCTCTTTTAAAAACTAGTGGATTGGACGCCCCCCAATAATTACTTGAATATATGTTACCCATCCTGTTAAGATAGAAATCTGCAAGTTGCATCCTGTCTTCCCATGTCCAACTTAATTGAACGCTCTTGGATATCCCCGCCCCATAATCGTTTTCTGGCGGGGCGAATATCCTTGAAATCGCATATTCCCCCGCAATCTCTGCTGTCATGTTAAGTGACATATAATACTTGAAGTCTTCAACCCAATGTTTAGCAACATAATTGTAATCTAATTGTTCGTCACCAACACCATAAAATCCAACCGGCCCCAATACATAATCTAGGGCTTTTTCTATTTTGTCGCCGTACTTTTGTTTAAGTGTTTGATTATCTAGGATCGTATAGTAAGATCTGGCTAGGGCTATTCTGAATGCTTTATCTAATAGTCCGGCTTGTCTGCTGTAAAGATCCCTGAATAGGCCGGTTGTTATAATTACCACATCGATTCTCTTTTTCTCCCAACCATCTGGGCGCACTAGTTTTTCGAGTTCAACATATTTTGGCATCTCTTTGAGTTTAGCCCCTCCTAAACCAGCACTTGGAGAATCTGACCAATCAGGTTCCATTCCAAGCAATGCTAATACCATTGACACCAATGCAGCATCATCACGTGCTGTTTCAGTGCAGAATATTCCAACAGCTATCTTTTCCACTGTATCATTAAAGTTCTGAAGTGTTAATAATGCTAAGGTTTTACCATATTCAAATGAACTTCTTGTAGGTATCTCAGCAGCCTGATCCTGGAAGAAATTCCTACCAGTTGGCAGGGCGTCAGGATTGCTCACCGGATCGTTACCAGCCCCAGGTGGAATATAACCACAATTCAGAGCATTTAGTAAACCTTCTATTTCAGCATCTATGCTCTCATACACCTTCATCGCATATTCTCTTGCTAATTCTAGTGTCCTTTTTAATCTGCTCGTTGGTTTTTTAGTTAAATTGTTAAGTGTTGCATTCAAACCATTATTGATCATGCTTTTCACAATCTCAACGCACTTACCTTGCACTTTCCCTTTTTGAGTGCTGGTAAGGTTTCCATATGACTTCCCATATAATAGAAGGGCCACCTCATCATGTAAACTTGTTTCTTCTGTAGCAGAAATTTGGAAGGGTACTGAAAGCATAGAGGAGACGAGCATTGCCACCTCATCTGCCGTCCAATTCTTGCCAATAGCATGTAAACCATGAGGATACAATGTATCTTGAACTGATCCAAGATAATCTTCTATTGTTTCAACTAGCTTATCACCATCCAGCTTATTAAGTGACACTCCCATCGTCATCTCTATAAGGTTTGTGAGATTGTTAACCTTTATCGTTTTCCTTATCTTAGTGATTATATCCGCCTTTGTTGATTCATCAGCACCATCATATTGACCTAATAGCGTTGCTAATGAAGCATATCCACCATATAATGCTGTGAATGTTAATGGTGGCGTTAAGTGGTCTATTATCACTGCTGATCCCCTTCTCTTAGCCTGGATACCTTCTGCTAGTCCATCAACATTATAATAATAGATTTGGGGCGTGGCCCCAGTCACAACCTCTGGGAAGTCATAGGAAGCCAACAAAACCTCTTTACCAGGAAGCCACTCATAAGTAGCATGTCTTCCAAGATGAACCATCGCATCAGTGTTTTCTTGCATGTAGGCGTAGACTGCAAGATACTGGTGTGGTGGGGACACCACCATGCTATGATAAAGTTTGTTAATGTCTCCTTCCCATCCACGCTGTGGCTCTGGGCAAATGAAAATATTACCAAACCATATCCCAGGGATTACAAAATATTTTGTACCATTTATTTCCACTGCCATAATATTTCCTGGTGGCTGGCCCCAGCCAGATAAACCGCTGATATTAAGTGCGAAAAACTGCCTTTTATACTTTAAAAATGCATTATAATATTTTGAATCCCCTTTTAGAATATAATTTTTGAGGGAGGCCACTATCTTATCCAATACTGGTATTGCCACATTTGTTTTGTTTTCTGGTAATAATGATACTATGCCGTTGTACCATGAGTCTATACGGTCTTCCATGTCTTTTGTGTAGTTCAGTTCTATTGCTCTTTTGCATAATTCTCCAATGTATCCTACTGGTCCTTCAATGATTTGGATTTTTGTGATCTGGTCAAGTTTGGAGAACCATTTCATGTACTTGTCAACTGGGTAGAGTATTGCACCATTTTTCACAAGTTTTTCAAGCTCTCCTGGAGCCCATGGGGCGACATTAATAGCTTTTTGCAGTATCATGTCATGGAGTATTGTTGTATTGGCTGGTATGTTCTTGACATTGTATCCATTTTCTTTAAGGACATTGAGGAGATTATAAATGCTTGTTATAACGTCAAGGTAACTTGAGCCGATATTGTCTTTTCCCGGTGGATAGTTATAGTAGATTAGCGCCACTTTCTTTTCATTGTCCGCCAACTTTTTCAGTTTAACCCATCCTTTTATTGTTTCTGCAAGATGCTCAATATTCGTTGGTATTATTTCATAGAGACTATATGATAATCCAGTGACCGAGTCCGTGATCGGCTCGGAGTTCGTGGCCACTATAGTCGGGTCTATGGTCCCTTGGGCTTCTGAGATCGCTATATGCCACCATCTGTCACCTGTAAGTTGCCTTAATCCCAAGGTGCTGAGCTCCCATTGTTCGGCGAGCAGATAATCAGAATGTAAGGCCTTGAAGACTGGTACATTTATAAGTTCAAAGAATTTTGTCACGTTTGTGAAGGAATCGCCGCCCAGGCCATAGGCTGGCATGCTCACTATAGCATCAACATATACTTTATATTTTGATGGGTTTTTGAAGAAGCTTTTAACATTGGGCGCGTTTGTGAATGATTCTACCATGACCTTTAATTGTTCTGGTGTGGCTCCGTATGCTACTACTGGTATGACATTGAATCCTCTGGCTTCTAGTGCATCGATAATAGAATAGTATGGTTGCAGTTTCTGGTTGTCCACGTACATTTTACTTTCGAGGAGTCCTATACAACCAGTGGCATTTGCCTTGAAATATTTATTCGCGTATTCTGCGAGGTTTTCGTACCAGCCATAACGGTATATGCCATAAGGTTTTTCGCCGCTAGTTGCCCATGTTGGAGGTTTCCAGTAACCAGTGTTTGGAACACCTATTAGGTTGAGGGTCCAGACGATCTGGTTGACAAATGCGTTCTTATTAGAGATGTCTTTATAGAGTACCGCCATGTTATACTCTATTGGGAATATGCTGGTAACATTAGAAGATGATGTATAATTTAGTACTGTTTCGAAGTTGGTGCCTTTTTTTGTGTTTTGATAATAGTCGATTAGGAGTTCATCTCGGATGTTAGAGAGGATGTATTTTCCTTTAATATTTGAGTATTTCATTAGATTTGTATATGCTGGATTATAGACTATTGCAGGTTCTAGTATTAGGAATATGCCATCTGTTTTGTTAGTTATCTGTGGATGTGTTGAGAGCAGCCTTTGTAGGCGTGAGGATATACTGTCGCTGAGGTATTCTCCGATGAATATGTCACAGGCTGACAAGAGGTTTAGGAGTTCATCATCTGACATTTTAGTTAATTGTTCACTGCTTCTGATCTGTATTTGAACCTTCTCTTTTATAGGAGCGTATCCTAGGACGTTTGTATCATGAGCCGCCTGGTTAATGACTATTGCTTGTCCTTCATCACTTATAATGAAGACTAGAACATTACCGCTCCTTTTAACAATGCAGGATCTGTTAAATTTATTGTTTGTTTCGTTGATTTCTTTTATTTTGTTTTTTGGGTCGATGAGGAGTTGTAGTGTGTGGGTGCCTACTGTTTTCGGAGTCCAATTAAACCCTATTGTAACCGTCTGCCCACTGGCAAGTACAGGGATAGTATAACTACCAACCCTCACACCATTATCATAAAAATCAACCTCAACCCGACTCGCATTCGCCGGACCGGTATTTGATAGTTGCGCGGTAAATTTATAGGTTTTATTAACTATGAGATCAACGGGTAAATTCGTACTTTTAAATATAAGGTCTGGGAGTGGCTGATTAACTTTTAAAGCCAACTTTAAGTTATTGTTTGTTTCGTTGATTTCTTTTATTTTGTTTTTTGGGTCGATGAGGAGTTGTAGTGTGTGGGTGCCTACTGTTTTCGGAGTCCAATTAAACCCTATTGTAACCGTCTGCCCACTGGCAAGTACAGGGATAGTATAACTACCAACCCTCACACCATTATCATAAAAATCAACCTCAACCCGACTCGCATCTTGTTTACCTGCATTCCCAACTAAAGCACTAATAGTATATCCCAGACCTTTATAGAATGTCCCTTCAGCCTTGGATTGTATCCACAAATCTGGTCTTTTAGCGACCGGCGACTCATACCTAACCTCTAGTAGAGCCAAAATTATCTTATAAAAACCGCCCCCACCATAACCACCAGATAATAAACCATCATATGTTAAGACATTCTCCCCAGTAGGATGAAATTGGCCAGTGACATTCCATCTGTTCAAGCCACTATAACTGCTTGTTAATTGAGAACCTGATAATCTCCTGCCATTAAATGTGTATTGCGCATCCTGACTACTTGCATAGACTACAGTGGCCGTGGCCTTTTTTATCGTGCCTGTGATACTTGACTTGAAAATAGTCTCTCCAATATAATTTTCTCCAGTATTTTCTGTGTAATAGTAGTTGTCCACGTCATGTCCCATGTTAACCCAATATGTAATGGTATCATCACTTCCTTGGATATTATAGGCCACTACCAAAGTTATGAGTTTTATGCGACCATCTGTAGTGCAGTTGAAGGTCGTTACATTAGCCCAATTCTTACTAGTCTTTGTAATGTTGGTCACATCATACCATAGAAGATAGTCACTTGTAACCCTTACAATATGATCATTTATTTGAAGATATTGCGGAGCCTCTTCATCTGTTAAAGGATAAACATATTGTGAGGATAAATGTGTACTCTCTAAAAGCCGACCATTATATGTGATATTCACATTAAGCGGATAATTATTTTGCATATGTCCCTGGTATACGAGTACATAAAGTTGTGCCCATGAAACACTTGCGTTATTGGGCAAATTCTTGAAAGTATATACTACACTAGAATTACCAGGCTCATTCACACTATAATCCGCCGACCCGTTAGTGCCAAGGTAAGTGTCGGCATAAAGTCCACCAGTTACACTCCCATTCTGAACTGTTTCAAGTTTTAAACCACCACACCATGGATCGGCATAAGCTGATGAAATTAACGTGAAGACCAAAACGGCCGATATTATAAAACCCAACAATTTTTGATTTTTCTTCATGAAACCTCCTCCATTCCCCCAAAAATGGTAAAAAAAGGGGAAAAGTCTAGGACTTTACCCTTCAAACAACCGTAGTGAATTTGGATGTGTATGTTGTGGCGAGCATACTACCTGCAATATTTTTGACTGCGTTCGCCGGTATCGTGACTGTGAATGTCACACCTGGGTTCCAACCATTAATCGAACTTATATAGAGCTTGTTACCGCTGATAGTCTTATTAATGGCCTTTGCTGTTCCGTTAGCCATTTTAACTGTTATATTCGCATAACCTGGCCCATCTAAGATGCTATTACTGAACGTTACAACAATAGTCTTGTTAGATGGCACGCTAACAGCACCATTAGCAGGACTGATAG
>Ga0209508_1002686_pt1 | contig 11279 bp, 7 predicted proteins | sample AD_UKC129_MetaG_FD_184427 | JGI IMG/M metagenome (GOLD analysis project Ga0209508, IMG submission 184427) | Active sludge microbial communities of municipal wastewater-treating anaerobic digesters from Canada - AD_UKC129_MetaG (SPAdes) (version 2) | ecosystem: Engineered > Bioreactor > Anaerobic... | reverse complement strand
TAGAATATAAATTCCTTACTTCTAATTTATCTGAAAGTTGTCTGTGTTTATCATAAAAGAAAAATTCTTTTGTTTGAAATAGAATCTTTGCTATGTCAAAAGTTTTATCTGGACATGCTAATACAATACTTGTAACTACGGCTGTAATAGAAGCAGATTTTGAATTTTTAATCAAGTATAAAAGCCAGTCTTCCAAGGTTTTTGAGTCCATATGCTCTATTTGTTCCAGAAAAAATTTTTCTAAAGCCATATGAATAGATTGAAGTAAATATGGCGTAACAGGAGAACCTGTACCTCTGTACATATTCCACAAACTTTCACTAACATATTGCTTGATAGTTGCTTTATCATCAATTATTAAAGTTACTTCTTTAATAGATTTATCAAATCCAGAATTAGCATAACATTCAACACATTTATTTGTGAAATTTAAAATAAAGTCTACTGTTTCTTTAGGTAAAGTCTTAAGTAGGCAATATATCGGGGTTTGATAGGCACTAGCAGGGAAATAACTCATATCTACACTGTGGTTTAAACAATAATATCGTTCAATGTTATCACCATCATAATCAAGATGTGAATAGCCTCTATCTGGATATCTAAACCAAAATAAATCTGCTAATTTCAATACATATTCAGGTAGTACAAGTACTATCTGAATCCCATCTAATGTTGTTAAAATTGTTTTTACTATATCATAATAAGGATCTCCATAATTGTTCCATTTATTTTTCAATACCTCATTAAAAACAGATTCTAACTCTTCTTTGATCTCTGATGCTCCATAAAGAATAATTTGAATTAATTTATTATTATTCTTATCATGCTTCCACGGAATATTTTCTTCCCTAAGTTTTTTATAATAATGCAGCGCTATTAAAGATGCTCTTTTTGTTGTTTCTCCTTTTTTATTTTTATTGTTCCAATCATAGAGTAATGGCAAGACAATATCAATATTTGCCAAACCGACTTCACTTAAGTGGTTATAAATAAACTCTATTAAAGTTTCCCAGCCATTCCCTTTCGGTTTAGTAAAAACATATTCTATCTCCCAAGCATCTCTATTATTTACGTCAAGACTTCTTAAAATATCCTCATCTACATCTTTACATGCTGTTCTTATCAGAAAAATTATTCTTTTAAACAACTCAAAATTATCTGTTAATAATTTTTTTTCAAATATTTCAAAAAAAGTCTTTGAATAATCCGAGAGTAAAACTGATATCAGTGTTTCATCTTTCCAATACCTCTCTAAAGAATCATCTATGATTACCTCTTCAATAAATGTTTTAATTCTCTGGCCATTCTGGAAAAGCTTTTCAGATAGCCAATTTCTAAAAGCTCTACGAATAGGGTATGAACTACCAATATTGTTAAAAAATTCTTTATTATTACAACTTTTATTAAATTCTATTTCAATTATCTTTTCCAATGCCCACTCTTCATAAACATCATGAGTAATAAAGTATCCTCCATAATTTTTATCATATTGAATAATCTCATCAGAAAGCAATTTTTGTAAAACCTCATTTTCACAATTGACATCTGACATAGGAATATAAAACCTACCACTATCAGCTCTTTGCTTGGCTAAATTTAAAAAACAATTCTCTCTTCTTAAGTGAATATTATTTTCTCTCTGAGAAGAATTTTGAATCTTCTTCTCCCATAACGATTTCTTAAAGTCAGAATAAATAATGTTTTTATTAAAGTTTTTATAGCTTTCTAAATACTCAGCCAGATAAAATGGGATTTTTATTAACTCTAATAATCTTTTTTCCAAAGGAGGTTCAAAACCAAATTCTTCTGATAATTGAATAAACTGTTTTTCAGAAATGCTTTCAATATTTATAGATCTAAAAGGAGTATGATAAATTTCTATAAATTGGAATTGTAGAGAGTCTAAATAGCTTTGTCTTGTAGTAAGTATTACTTTCCATCTATTTTTAATTATTGTTGACAAAAATTCCAAAAATGGATCTTGATTATCTAAATCTGATAGTTTCTCCGCTGAATCTATGAAAATATATTTTTGCTTTTCTTCATTATGAACATCAATAAAATCCGTTAAGGTAAAATCACCAAATTGTTTAAAAAGTTCGTTTATATTATTATTTAAATCAAATTCAGTAGCTTTAAAAAGATAAATAGGGTATATGTCCTTAAACTTAGTGTAAAAATCTTTAACTATTGCTGTTTTTCCAACACCTGCTTCACCTGTTAAAATAACAATTTGTCCATTATCAGGTGGGTTTATTAAGTTATCTATAATTTCTTCCCTATCAAGCTTAATAGTTTTTTCACCAAATTTTATTTCTGAATGTATAGGAGTCAATATTGCCTCAGTATGCTGTTGCAATTTATTAATGAGGTCAAACACGTTCTTATCCAAACTAAAAAAAAGATCCCTTAGATTACGGTTTTCTGGCAGTGCTAATTGCCTTTCAATATGACTGGGAACTCTCCATTCTATTTGAACACCTAATTTTTTAGCTTCTCCTTCAATATCCTTTTTATATTTTGGGTCCTTTTCTTGCTCTTTAGAACTTTCTGAAATTTCTTGATTTAAATAAATAAAAATCTTTGTAAGATTAGGATTTTTCTTTTTTGCTTTTTTTATTGAATCAATTATATCTTCTTTATTATTACTGATTTTGGTCTCATAATATTTGGCTTGAAATCCAATAACATCCCCATTAACCTCTATCGGCTCCGTTTCTATCCCTACTTGATTTTTAAACTTAGGAATCCCTATTTTAATATTAAACTCACTACAAAATAGCTGATATGCTAAGCCCTCAAAAGCTATTGTCTCTTTTCCATCGAACTTTACTTTAAAAATATTCCAATTTAGCATTGTCTAATTCCTAATACTTCTTGATAATAAATTTGTATATAATCTTCCAAGAATATTTGAAGATCCTCCATATCAATTTCTAACTTTTGAAGAATCCTTTTAGTTTCCTCCTCGTTGCCTTTGCACAATCAATCCATTGCTACTTCATACCTAATATCCTTAATATCGCCATCCAGAACCTCAATAAGTGCATTAACTACCTTTTTAGTTCCTATCTCACCAAGAATTCTCACAATTCTCATCTGAATATCCGAATCTGATGGTCCAATAAATTCATTGTTCAAAGTTCGAATGAGTAAATCAACTGCAGGTTCATCTATCTGAATAAGAGCATCCATTGCTTCATTCTGAACTTGACTCTGATTCTGAATATCTTTGTATCTATATCCTAAAGCTTTTACCAAACCCTTAAGATCCATATTTCTTTCATTTATCTACATTTGGTTTGAACAGCATCCCCTCCTCCTTAACTGATTTCATTTCTTCACTTTATAATATAACTTATATCATTTTTTAAACTTTTTAACAAGGAGCCGAATTGCCTCATCAAAAATCGATATTAAACTGTATTGTTGCCTCATATAAGAAATATATGTGAAAAATCTTAAAATATAAGGAGAAAGTTTATCTATTTAAGTAAACCATACTATAAAACAAAGGAATTTCACATAGAAAATTATATAAGGCAATAGGTATTAATATAAATCAATCTTTTCTAATACCTCAGCTAAAAGTTCAACAACTTCCTTATTTAATACTGAGCATTCTTCAAGAGCTGGTAAACCTCACTATCCTTGATGTAACGGTTACTCCCGGCATAGTCAAAAGCCGTTTTACCTTCATCACTTTTAGCTTTTCCGTCTGCTCCAGCTCCTAAAAGAAGTTTAATAATCTCTGGATTCTCACTCTTTATAGCTGCCCATATTAATGGAGTCATACCATCTTCATCCTTAGCATTAACATCCGCCCCAGCTCCTAAGAGAACTTTGATAACTTCTGGACTCTGGTTATTTATAACTGCATATATCAGTGGAGTAATATCATATATATCCTTAGCATTAACATCTGCACCAGCTCCTAAAAGAAGCTTGATAACTTCAGAGCTCTTATTCTTTATAGCTGCCCATAGCAACGGAGTCCTGCCATACGATGTATCCTTAACATTAACATTTGCTCCACCTTCTAAGAGAACCTTAATAACCTCTGGACTCTGATTATTCTCAGCTGCATATATAAGTGGAGTCTTATCATTTTCACCCTTAGCATTAACATCTGCTCCACCTTCTAAAAGAACTTTAATAACTTCTGGATTCTTATTATTCATAGCTGCCCATATAAGTGGAGTCCTGCTATACGATGTATCCTTGGCATTAACATTTGCTCCAGCCCCTAAGAGAAGCTTGATAACTTCTGGACTCTGATTATTCTCAGCTGCATATATAAGTGGAGTCTTACCATTTCCATCCTTAGCATTAACATCTGCTCCAGCTCCTAAAAGAAGCTTGGTGACTTCTGGATTTTGGTTATAACAAGCTGCATACATCAATGGAGTCCTGCCATACGATGTATCCTTAGCATTAACATTTGCTCCAGCCCCTAAAAGAAGCCTAGTGACTTCTGGATTCTGATTATTCTCAGCTGCATATATAAGTGGAGTCTTACCATTTTCATCCTTGGCATTAACATCTGCTCCACCTTCTAAAAGAACTTTGATGACTTCTGGATTATTATTTATAGCTGCCCATATTAATGGAGTCCTGCTATATGATTCATCTTTAGCATTAACATCTGCTCCAGCTTCCAAAAGTACTTTAATAACTTCTGGATTCTTATTATTCATAGCTGCCCATATAAGTGGAGTCCTGCCATACGATCTATCCCGAGCATTAACATCTGCCCCTGCTTTAATTGCCTCTTTTACCTTTTCTGGAGTACCGGTTTTCACCAGCTCAAAGAAGTTTTCCTGTCCCAGAACTGGTACAGTAGCAGATAAAATAAAGGAGATCATAAGAATACCTAATAATGTCTTTTTCACCGCTCCCCTCCTAATTTTTAAATATAAGATATTATAATCCACAATGCTCTTCAGCATCAAATTTTTGGATTGCCTCACAAAAAATATATGAGAATCTTAAAATATAAGGAAAAATTTTTATCTATTGAAGTAAACCATATTATAAAACAAAGGAATTTTACATAGAAAATTATGTAAGGCAATAGGTATTAATATAAATCAATCTTTTTAATGCTTCAGTTTAAAATCAACAATTTCCTTAATTTAATATTGGGCATCGTTCAAGAGCCAGTAAACTTCAGTATCTTTAATGTATTCGTTGTATTCGTTCTCTTCGGCATAGTCAAAAGCTGTTTTACCTTCCTTACTTTTGGCTTTTCCATCTGCTCCACTTTCCAAAAGAAATTTAATGACCTCTGGATTCTGGTTATATTCAGCTGCATACATTAGTGGAGTCATGCCATCTTTATCCTTAGCATTAATATCTGCTCCAGCTTCCAAAAGAAGCTTGATAACCTCTGGACTCTTATTCCAAGCTGCATACATCAGTGGAGTCATGCCATCTTTATCCCTGGCATTAATATTTGCCCCAGATCCTAAAAGAAGTTTGATAGCCTCTGGATTCTGGTTATTCCAAGCTGCATACATTAGTGGAATTCTGCCATATTTATCCTTAGCATTAACATCTAATCCAGCTCCTAAAAAAATCTTAATAACCTCTATATTCTCATTCTCAGCTGCATACATCAGTAGAGTCATGCCATCTTTATCCCTGGCATTAATATCTGCTCCAGCTCCTAAAAGAAGTTTGATAGCCTCTGGATTCTGGTTATATTCAGCTGCATACATCAGTGGAGTCCTGCCATATTTATCCTTAGCATTAACATCTAATCCAGCTCCTAAAAAAATCTTAATAACTTCTATATTCTCATTCTCAGCTGCATACATCAGTAGAGTCATGCCATCTTTATCCCTGGCATTAATATCTGCCCCAGATCCTAAAAGAAGTTTGATAGCCTCTGGATTCTGGTTATATTCAGCTGCATACATCAGTGGAGTCATGCCAAATTCATCCTTAGCATTAATATCTGCTCCAGCTTCCAAAAGAAGTTTGATAGCCTCTGGATTCTGGTTATATTCAGCTGCATACATTAGTGGAGTCTTACCAAATAATTCATCTTTGACATTAATATCTGCTCCAGCTTCCAAAAGAAGCTTGATAACCTCTGGACTCTTCTTCCAAGCTGCCCACATCAGCGGAGTCGTGCCAAATAATTCATCTTTGACATTAATATCTGCTCCAGCTCCTAAAAGAAGTTTGATAACCTCTGGATTCTGGTTATTCCAAGCTGCCCACATCAGTGGAGTCATGCCATTTTTATCCTTAGCATTAATATCTGCTCCAGCTCCTAAAAGAAGTTTGATAACCTCTGGATTCTGGTTATTCCAAGCTGCCCACATCAGTGGAGTCGTGCCATCTTCATCCTTAGCATTAATATCTGCTCCAGCTCCTAAAAGAAGTTTAGTAACCTCTGGATTCTGGTTATATTCAGCTGCATACATCAGTGGAGTCATGCCAAATTCATCCTTAGCATTAATATCTAATCCAGCTCCTAAAAGAAGTTTAGTAACCTCTGGATTCTGATTATTCTCAGCTGCATACATCAGTGGAGTTCTACCATATTTATCCTTAGCATTAATATCTGCTCCAGCTCCTAAAAGAAGTTTAGTAACCTCTGGATTCTGGTTATATTTAGCTGCATACATCAGTGGAGTCGTGCCATCTTCATCCTTAGCATTAACATCTAATCCAGCTCCTAAAAAAATCTTAATAACCTCTATATTCTCATTCTCAGCTGCATACATCAGTAGAGTCTCACCATCTTTATCCTTAGCATTAATATCTGCTCCAGCTCCTAAAAGAAGCTTAATAACCTCTAGATTCTGGTTATTCCAAGCTGCATACATCAGTGGAGTTCTACCATATTTATCCTTAGCATTAACATCTAATCCAGCTCCTAAAAAAATCTTAATAACCTCTATATTCTCATTCTCAGCTGCCCACATCAACAGAGTAGTACCAAATTCATCCTTAGCATTAATATCTGCTCCAGCTTCTAAAAGAAGCTTGATAACCTCTGGACTCTGGTTATTCAAAGCTGCATACATCAGTGGAGTCTTGCCAAATTCATCCTTAGCATTAACGTCTAATCCAGCTCCTAAAAAAATCTTGATAACCTCTATATTCTCATTCTCAGCTGCATACATCAGTAGAGTCTTACCATCTTTATCCTTAGCATTAATATCTGCTCCAGCTCCTAAAAGAAGTTTGATAACCTCTGGATTCTGATTATTCTCAGCTGCATACATCAGTGGAGTCTTACCATATTTATCCTTAGCATTAACATCTAATCCAGCTCCTAAAAAAATCTTGATAACTTCTATATTTTCATTCTCAGCTGCATACATCAGTGGAGTTCTGCCATCTTTATCCTTAGCATTAACATCTGCTCCAGCTTTAATTGCCTCTTTTACCTTTTCTGGAGTACCGGTTTTCACCAATTCAAAGAAGTTCTCCTGTCCCAGAGCTGATACAGTGGCAGATAAAATAAAGGAGATTATAAGAATAACTAATAATATCTTTTTCATCCCTCTCCCTCTCTTTCTAAATATAAAATATTATAATCCACAATGCTCTTCATCATCAAATTTTTGAATTGCCTCATAAAAAATATATGAGAATCTTAAAATATAAGGAAAATTTTTTATCTCTAAATCCCAATGAGAAAATATCATATTTAAAGGGGTAGAAAGTTAAAAAAGATAAAAGGATTAATAAGGCAACAAGTTTGTTTGTGTGGAGATCCTTAAGAACACTGTTAGGATATTCTTACGCATTTTGACTGATTTTTCTTCTGGGATCACTAACAGTCCTTAAAAGGAAACAAAGAGTAATCAAGCTTAGTATTAATGAGATACTAAATAGCATCTCAAATCCCCAAAAATCTACAATTTTTCCTGCAATTAAAGGGGATATAAAGGCAAAAGGTGAGACTATTAAGTTTAGAGAACCTAAAAAAAGTTCCTTTTTATCCTTTGGAACAAGATCTAAACTGAGAGTCTGATCTCCCACAGAAGCAGAGCTATTTGCCATCCCCAAAAGAATATAGACTAAATATATAAAAGTAGGAGAGTTTCCAAATAGAAGTAAAAGGAGCCCAGTTATGGAAGAGATTTTTCCCAGACTAATAATCAATTTGTGTCCATATTTATCACCTAAAACTCCAAATAGAAAAGAAGATAGACCTTGAGATACGGCAAGAACAGCAGTATATTCTGCTACAATCGTCTCTTGAATTAAAAATTTTTTTAGAGCAAATACCACAATAAATGTAGCAAAGGGAGGTGTAATAGATCCTAAAATTCTTGTTATCAAATAGTTCCTGAAGTTTTTATTTAGAAGTACCTCTTTCATCCCCTTTATATATGTATAAAAACTTACTTCTTCCTTTCTAATACTATCTGGTTCTTCTCTTGTTAAGCTCAAAAAGGATACAGAGAAGGTGGATACAATTCCTGCAATTAGAAAGATATATCCAAAGTTCATAGGGAAAGGATATCTATTCAAAAAATACCTTGCTAACTCTGCCCCTCCTATCCCCATAAGGGTTCCAATCCCACTTCCAAGGGCGAAAAATATCCCCCTTCTCTTATAAAGAATGACCTTCTCCACCATACTCATCCAACAAGGTCCTAAAAAACCCATAGAAAAGGTTATAATTCCTAAGAGGAGAAGAGCAATATAAATAGTAAGTTTTGGATTATATGGGGCTAAGAAAAATACAACCAAAGATAAAATTATATATGGAACCCTTGAGCCCCAGGTAAATTTAAGAAGCATATTTATCTTTTTAGCATATTTTTCTGCATATTTTGCTCCCAAAATTCCAGGAATAGCCCACCCTAAATTAGTAATAGCTGGAATTAGGCTTATTTCAAAGTTTCCCGCACCAAGATTTTTCAGGAAAAGCGGAAAAAAGGTATATATAGAGCCAAGAGTCATCCCTAAGTTGAAAAAGACGCCATCTAAAGTATTTACAATAAAATTAAAATGATAATCTTCCTTACTTAATGACATACTATTATTCTATCAAAGGGGATGATAATTTCATAGAGAAATTTTTTGCGAGATGAGGTGTAACCTTGACTTATTCTATATATTAGAGAGAATAAATATAGCTCAATTATTAATTAGAAAAGGGAGGTCAAAAATAATGGGGGAGGCTGGAGGCTTAATATCATTAATAGGTGAGATATTAGGGATTATTTTTGCAATTGAAATGGCAGGGCTGGGAGAGCTTGCAACACTTTTTAAGCTTACTGGTGGAAAGACACTTGTGAATTGGGGCACTTGGGGAATTGTTCTTTCTCTTATTGCAATTATTTTAGGAGCTGTAGCTATGAAAGTAAAAAGTAAGGCTATTGGTACATGGCTTATAATAATTAGTATATTTGGATTCTTTTTAGCTGGAGCTCCTGTAAGTATCTTTATGATACTTCCGTTTGTGGGTGGATTTTAGTAATAAAGGATCAGCAAAACTGGTAAAGAAAGGGTATATTATCCCTTAAGCTATAAAAATATCTAAGTAGGGGTAATTTCCAAAAGTATAATTTAAGGTAAAAATTTGATTACTTCCCCTTTAGAGTCAAAAAGAGTAATTGTTGACCCTGTATCCTCAGTAACAGCCATTAGCAGTCTTAATTTCTCATTAGAGTCAAAAAAAGTAATTTCTGATTTGTCCTCAGAAACAACCATCCCCAGTCTTAAATTTTCATTATAGTCAGAAAGACCAATCATTGGTGTTCCATCCTCAGAAACAGCCATTGCCAGTCTTAATTTTTCATTATAGTCAGAAAGACCAATTCCTGCCACTCCATCTTTAGAAACAACCATTTGCAATTTTGTTTGTCCTTTAGAGTCATAAAAAAGAATTTCTGATATCCCATCCTCAGAAGTATGCAACAGTATTCGAGTATTCCCTGTTTTATCTACTATCTTGAGGCTCTCGGTTACTATTTCTTTATCCCATCCCTCGGTTGCTCCGATAAGGAATATCCCTAAAAATGCAAAGAGAACAAAGAAGAAAATTCTTTTTAGTAATCGGTTCTCTCTTTCCAATTTCTCTACTCGTTTTATAAGGTCTTCAGACATTTTTTATCTCCTCCTCTTTTCATAGATTGTTTTTATTTTACTATTAAAAATTAAGAAGGAAAATAAGAAAATATACAGAGCCCCTTTCAGGTTTAATCCTGATGTATATTATTGAAAACTTAAGAAAAAAGTTAGAGTAACCTTTTCCTTATTTAATATTTAATTTATGGAGCCATGAGGATACTTTAGTCTGTAAGTCTCCTCCTCCACTTCCATATACTACAAATCCTTCTAATACTTTTGATTTTGGACAAAGTTTTGATATATCACTGAATATCCTCTCCTGACCGCCTCCACCATGGGAGCAGAAAGGTATGATGGTTTTCCCTGATAAATCATATTCAGATAAAAATGTTGCCACTGGTGGGGCTATTGTACCCCACCAGTTAGGTGAACCTAAAAAGATTGTGTCGTATAACTCTATATTATCCACCTTTGTTTTTAAAGGAGGCTTATATCCTGCTCTTATCTCTTTCTTTGCCTGCTCTACTACCACATTATATGAATTAGGATATGGCACTTCAGGCTGTATCTCAAATATAGTTCCATCTACTTCCTTGTGTATTAAATTTGCAATCTTATGGGTATTTCCAGACCAGGTAAAATATGCAATAAGAATTTGTTTACTCATTATTTATTCTCCAAATAATCTTTTATAAGCTGTATATTTCTCTCTATTAGATCAGGAATAGGTAATTGATATGGACAACGAGGAAGACATGTGCCACATTTTGTGCAGTTTTGAGCCTGCAGATATGCATCATAAAACCATCCCTTTTCTACAGTTTCTCTGGGAAGTCTCTTTAAAAAGTCTTTTGTTCTCATAATTGATGTTATAGGGACTCCTTGAGGGCATGGCTGACAGTATTCACATCTTCTGCAAAAAGTTGAGCCAAGCTCTTTTCTTGTACGTTCTATCTCTTCATATTCCTCAGGAGTGATCTCTGTAAGGTTCATTGCAACTTTCACATTCTCCTCTACCTCTTCAATACTCTCCATTCCTGGATCAGGGACTAAAAATTCTTTTTGAAGAACATATTTTAAGGAAAGGGCTGGATTTGGTAGTACACCTCCTCCCATAGGTTTCATACCAATAATTCCAATATCTTTCTCTAAAGCCATAGAGAATATTTTCTCTTCCACCTTATTTTCAATAAAGTTATAACAAAGCTGTATTACATCAAATTTATCGGTTG
>Ga0209508_1002681_pt1 | contig 11294 bp, 20 predicted proteins | sample AD_UKC129_MetaG_FD_184427 | JGI IMG/M metagenome (GOLD analysis project Ga0209508, IMG submission 184427) | Active sludge microbial communities of municipal wastewater-treating anaerobic digesters from Canada - AD_UKC129_MetaG (SPAdes) (version 2) | ecosystem: Engineered > Bioreactor > Anaerobic... | reverse complement strand
ACACACGACCCTCCTGTGCGTTGTTGTTCGAGGGTTTGGATAGGTTTTGAACTCAATTCGTCATGTGGAAAGCAAAAGTGTTTTTACTCCCTCTCGTACAACTCCCTTAACTCTTCGACCGTGGGAGTGGGGATACCTTCCTTCTCCCCACGTACCAACCGCTCCGCAAGATCGTTCACATATCCCCTACGGCGTTCAATGTCAGCATGAGTGTAGCGGTCAGTCATCACGCCCTTGGCGTGGCCCATGAGCGCGATCCGCTCCGACCGCGGCATGTTGATGCGTTCAGCGAACGTCGCACAGGTGTGTCGGAAGACGTGCCAGGAGAGCTTGATCCCAAGTTCTTTACCGATCACCTTGAACACTCGATTGTTGACGTTATGCGCGTCAATCGGCGTCCCGTTCCGGCTGGAGAACACCAGGTCATCCGGCGCGGGCATTCTCGACAGTTTCAAGTCGGCCAACAGAGGCACAACGACCGAGGGGATCGGTTGTACCCGGTTCCGCGCCTTCGCCTTTGTGCTCCCAAACTCTCCACGGTAGTAGTTCTCGACAATGGCGAAGCAGTGGGGCGGAATCGTCACGCCGTCTACGACTACGGTTTCATCAGAGAGATTGACGCGCTTCCAGCGGAGTGCGCAAAGCTCCGCGACGTTCGCCGAGGTCGTCATCGAGAGCAGGACCATTTCTCTAATCGGGCTTTTGAGCCTATCGAGAACTTCCACGGCCTGTTCCCACGTAAGGGCCTGGGGGATCTTCTCCACCCTCTCCGGCAACATGACCATCTTCGCCGGGTTTTCGCCGGAGAAGTAACCGTTCCTCCTGGCGTGCTCGATGATGGTGTGGATCACCGTCCGCACCTGCTCAGCGGTGCGGCCATGTCCTTCATCAATCAAGTACTTGCACAACCGTTGAATGTCCGTCGCCCGGAGTTCCCTTAGGGAGATGTCCCCGAGCGCCGGAATGATGCGCCGGAAGGCGTATTGGTAGTACAGCTTTCCCGCGCGTTTTAGAGCCCAGACCCATTCGGGCTCAAAGTGCTGAACGATGTATTGTCCAAGGGTCATGAGACTTGCCGGCGTTGTCATCGCCGCGTTCACGTGCGAGAGCACGTTTTCCCACGCCCTCAATTGCGCCTCTCGTTTGCTAATGGCATCCGGACCTTTGCATGGTCCAACAACGCTCGAACGGCGGACCCGCTTCACCGTCCCGTCCGCCGTCCGAACGTCCTCCCACCACCGCAGCCGCCACCACGAGCCATCTTTGTATAGACTACCTTTGAGTTGCAACCTTCGTCTGGACATAATCTCCTCGGATGGGATAGGATGCCGCAGGCGACGAAGGGTTTCGGTCATGTGTGATTAAAGTTTGTTAAATCTTGTGATTTCGCACGGAAAGACCGCTTGTTCTAGTACACCGTCACCACAATCTGCGGTTGAGAATCGTTTTTGATCTCCTCGATTACCTCTTGGACCCTGCGTTCCGTTCCACAACGGTCAACACAGTAAATCTCCTTCGCAAGCCACGGTGGGGGCAACTTCACTCCGCTTACAGACGATGCGTGGAACCTGAGTGCTGTTTTTCCTTCCGTTGTTACTCGTGACGTTGCAACATGATCCCCGACGTGTTCAAACCCTTCGAGGTCCATTCGGTCACGAAAGAGCAACACTGTCCAAAAGTCCCCGCCGTCAAGGTGAATGAAATGAGCCTCGGAGTTGTCTTCAATGATCCGTAAGACGTCAGGTTCTTCTTCGACGACGTAACGCTTCATTTCTTCCTCAATACCTCCAATTCCTCCTCCGGCTTCGCCGGCCGGAAAGCGATCTTCCTGCCACAACCCTCGCAGAACATGACCCCACGGAAGAGAATTTCTACGGTGTACTCGTGCTTGCACGCAGGACAGTGAAGTTCGTAGATGGGTTGAAGTTCTCTCATATTTCACCCCAATAATGCCTCTCCCACTTCTTCATCGACCCATCGAGCCACGGGGCGTAAACTTCCTTTGCTTCCTCACCGGCCAGGATAACGGGCCTGTATCCTTCTCTCGCCCGGTCCCGCGCGAACTCCAGCGCACGTGTGAAGAACTTCCCTTGCTGCGGCGACCGCAGGATCGCAGCCGGGTTGAAAGTGACGATCCACAGGTCCGGTCGGAACTTGTCCAGCACGTCCCACCGACGGCAGTACGCCAGCGCGCCTTTGCGAACTTTCCCCGTTGGAAACTCACCCCCGTGCGGGAAACACCGGATCGTGTTAGCGATGAGTACGTCCTGCCGCCTGAGCCCGAGCGGGTGAAGGTACTCTTTCTCCCAAAACTTCCCCGCGCGCCCGGTCATCGGCTCCCCGTTGATAACTTCGTCCTTTCCCGGCATCTTGAGAACCATCGCCATGATCGGCTCGTCAGGGTAGTAGTCCCCGCAGAAACCGGTGGAGTTCTTCATCAACGGGCAGCCTTTGCATTCATCGGGTTTTTTCATTAGTCCTTGTACCCGATCTTCCTGAAACTCCTTCTCACGGCCTCAACTGCCTCGTCTTCCGGCCGGCCGGAGAGTGCAGCGTAGAACCGTCCGACCACGCGGGCGATGTCGTCTTCGGGGATCTTGTACCCCTTCTGTGCGAACCTGACCATGCGCAACACACTGGCTCCGGGGTCTTCTTCGCGTTGCGGTGCGGTATAATGCGCCGTCCAATCGCAGATATCCGTCCAGAACGCTTCCGTACAAATCCCCATCCACTGTAGACCGTTCCAGTAGATAGCCGATTGGCAGATGGTGAAATCAAACGACTCGATCAGCGCTTGTGCTGTTGGATAAAAGCACTTGTCGATGAACTGCACCTTTGGCAAATCATCATTAGACCAAAACGTGATGGTGTTATTCGTTTTCCCTTTGAACGGATACTTCTCCGTCCGCGCCCAGAACTCTTCCCATGCTTCTTCCAGCACGCCCTTGGTGATAGCAAAGATATCCACATCCTTCGGTCGCGCCTCGGTGAGAAAGTCCCTCACGAACCCCCCGGCGACCATCAACTTCGTCGGGAAGCGTTTGAGGATCGATTGGACCTCAGCAGGAAGGTTCTCTGCGATCTGCTTTACAAACGCGGGGCCGAACTGCATCAGACACTCCTTTTTCCAACAGGAAGGGGGGTTTGAAAACCCCCTTCCTATTCGTCCCAGGTAACAACAAGCGGCTTTCTGCGCCGCGGGTTGTTCGCTTCCTCCGTAATGGCCTTCAGACCAGACTGGGTTAGCGGGAAGAACCGGGCGATGTTGTACAGATCCATCAGTGACCCGTCATCGTCCGTTCTCTGGGTCATTACGTACCCGACCTCGCGACCGGTAAGGTACTCGCGCAGGATGTTCTCCACATCTTGCGGAGTGACAGCGGGCAGAGCGTCGAAGCGCGCGGCAACTTCATCGAAGATGCTCCCATCTTCCCCGTCGCACATCGCTTGAAGCACCGACGGGCGGGTCTTGTCGTTGATGTAACGGCGGTAGATCCCGTTCTTGCCCGACCGCTTCACCACGCCAGCCTTGATCTCCGCGGCGTGCGCCTCGTTGAACGCCTCATCCTCTTCGATCAAGGTCTTTGGGTCAAATGACTTCTCGAACCAACGCGGCTCGAAGATGAAGAAGAAGGTGCCGTCTTTCCCACTGTACCGGCCCTCGATCTCCAAGGGCAGCACGTGGAAGACTCCCTTCTCGGAGAGTTTTACTTCTCCGACCTTCTTTACGTACCCGATGCATGCCAGATCCGGCATCTCGGGGATTTGACCAGCGGTAGTAATACTCACCGAATTACCTCCTTTTGGATTTCCTGAGCGTATGCTGCTCCGGCTTCAAACATGATGGCGAACGCTGCGATGAGCAACTTGGGGAGAGTGGTGATCGGCATCTCTCTGCACTTTTGGGTAAACACACAGAGAAAGTCGATCACGCCGGCGCTGTTGCACATCGCCTTGACAACCTCTTTCCCAAACTCCGATTCCTTGCTCTTAGCGCAGTCAACGAGAACTTTGTCGAATATTTTCTGGTCGAATTTCATTTCGTTTCCTTTCATGTGGACTCTCCTGCACTCCGAGCCTCAGCGATGTACGACCGAACAGAACTCGCACCTGGTGCCCGGAAAAAGATCAGCTTGTCGTCCTTGTCGCTGACGCGAACTGCATGGGCATCCAGCCAATCGAAGTCTGCTTTCAACCGTTCCAGTTCCAGCTTCGCGTTGCGAGTCTCCCACGCCTTCTTCGCTGCCTCGCGCCGACGGATGGCGTCCTGGTTTCTCTCCCGCATCCGGGCGGCGTGTAGTTCCAACTCCATCGTTTTCCCAAGGTACGTGCGCGCTTTCTTCGGTTCCACAGTCTTCTCAGCACGCCGACCTGTGAGACTGGTCCAAGGGACGGTGGCTAACCTACGCTTCATCTTCGTCTCTCCCAGTCAAAATCCTCCAGATCCTTGTTGGGTCTGCCTCCTCCACCGGTTTAAGATCGAACCCCCGACTTTTGACTAGGAACTTGTCACTCGACCCCTCGCAGCGGTAGAAGAACTTCAGCACCCCGTCTTTCTCTTCTTTGAAACACTCCACAATGGCGTCAAACGCCGGTCCCATGAGTGACTTCCCGGTTCCGTGAACGAGCACGGAGCGTTGGATTTTCTGGGTGAGATCGTCCACTTCGGGCTGCGCTTCCAAGCAGGTTAGGATCTTATGCACGGGCCGCGGTGTGGGCGTGGGCAACATCCAGGACATGAACCTTCCCAACGCCCGGACGGTTCCTCGTTTCATCCCCTGCCAATCCTGCTTTGTATGAGTCCACCCGGCGTAGCGCATCTCCCCGGCGTTCTCCGCACCGGGGGCCATTTTGAGGATGTATTCGTCCAGGATACCGATGTTGAAATAGGAGAACCCTTCCCACATCAGTACCGTTGGGTTGAACGTCAGCAGATCGGGGTAGTAATCCAGCGGGTTTTCGAGAAAACCAACAACGTCCTCATACGTGTTGACCTCGATGGCTTTGATGTTCTTGAGAAGCTCCGCCTTCCCGCGCCGCTTCAACTCCTGACGCACGGTCATCAGACCGTGGGAGCCGAAGTCACTGGACAACACGAACACCCGTTCACCTGCCTCCAGCGGTCCAACAGCGAAGAAGGTCTTCCCCGAGCCCGAGTGTCCATAGAGCAACACCTTGCTCGTTACGTCCTCTTCGCTGTCGAGCGAGATAACCGGCGGTTTTGGGCGCGGGGGACCTTGTTGTTTCTTCAGTTTTTCTAAAACGCTCATAACTGTCCCTTGACCAAGTTTTCAATCCAAGTTGCAAACTTCTGCACCGTCTCCCGCGTGGTCCTGGTATCTTCAATGCTCTGTTTCACGAGAGCCTGTCCCTGTTCCGTACAAAGGAACTGGAATACCGAGTCAACCGCGCAGGCGACAGATTGGATTGTCATTACAATCATCTCTGGTGACATTCAGTCCCTCCTTGCTTAATCTCTTCTCTTCTCACTTAGTAAGATGGAGTCCTCTTGTTTTAGTTTCTGGCAATAAAGAACTTCCATCGCTCGATGGAACACTATCCCCGCCACGTGCGGCCCTTCTTCGTCCTCGATTTTCCCGAGCACGCGCAGGAGCCTGTACCGCTCCGGACAGCGCAGAAATTCACTGGCCGACGTGTGACTAAGCGGAGCGTTGCCGTCCGTGCCCTCGGGCACCACCGCCCCGCGCTCCCAACAGAACGCCCCGAACTCGCAGGCGTACATCGGCCCGAAGCACTCGCAGCCGGACGGGTTGCGGGTCCAGGGGTAGCGTTTGCCAAGGGCTTTCCTCTGGCGGTTAATCGAAGCGAGATTCCGCACCGCCGTCAGCGCGTCCTCGTGAGTGAGCAACATGGGGATCATGGCGACCTGCGGGCGCTCCCCGATGGTCACGCCACGAACCTCATACCGCACCGGGAAGATCCTGCGGCCCAGAATCCGAGAGAGCGCGGCGACGTACAACTTCGGCTGATAACTATGCTTCTCCCTGTACACCCACCGTTCGTCTAGCTTCCCGAAGGTCTTCGTCTTCCAGTCCACCACCACGAGTCCATTACGATCCTGGAGCACGAGGTCGATCTTGTACCGGAATGGCCGTTCGCCGTACAGTTCCACGGCGATTACTTCGTAGTCCTTGTCCTTTTCCCACCACGTTTTGATCGCCGCATCGACTGCGGAAGCCACGGCTTCTTTGTCCCAGTCGGGGAGTGTGGATGCAGCGATAATATCGCTAATTACTGACTCCATTTTTTACCTCTCAGCCGCTTGGAGATTCTCCCTCCACTTCGATTTGCAGAGATTTCAACATCTCCACGACTTTCTGATCCCGTATGACGTTTAACTGAACTGCAACCGCGGGATTGCCAACACCGTGTTCAACCTGGTCCGCCTTAATCGCTGCAATAGCAACGCGCTTGTCTTCGTCCTGCATCATCAGTTCGAGCAACCGCGCCTTGCGGAGCTTCTTGCGAACCTCGGCGTCTAGGAGTTTTTCTTCCTCGGCCCGCTGGATCGCCTCGCGGCAGGCTTTCGCCAACGTGCCGGCCCGCCGCAGTTCTGCCAACGTGGCACCGATTTCCTTGGCCGCTTCCGCAGGGCTCGCGCCGCGTTTCACAAGCTCCACGAACTTCTCGGCCTTGTGTTCGAGAACGGTTTTGCCGTCAATTTTCATTGCTCCTCCGCCCGAAGTACGCTTCCCACACTCGTTTCCTGGTAGCCCTGTCCAACGGTTTCACCGCCCGCGCCAACGCGACCTTCCGACCGGTTTCCTTGCAGAACTGGTCCTGTTTGGAACAGTGCGCCGATCCGACGTACGGCTTGCCGTCTCCGAGGTAAACAAAACACAGCGTTTCACCGTTGTGGTCGGGCTGATCGCGGCGATATTTGAATCGAATCCTGATTTCTTCCTTCGGTATCCCCCATTGCTCTTGGTACTTCTTCAACTCTTCCCTCTCCGCCGGACACTCTGTTTCCCTCAATCGCCTGGCGACCCATATATCGAGCGGTGAGGAAACTGTTGGTTTTGCGAAAGTAATGTTACTCATAATTGCTCTTCCTTATCAGGTGTTGATAACTTCACCTGTCCCTCAAGTTTCCTTCCTTCTTCCTTTCTACGCGGTCCAAGAACGCTCTCCACATCAGGCACGCGCTCGATGGCGTTTAGCAACATCTCTTCAAACCTCGGCGTGATTTGCGTGAACCGCTGCGCCCCCCGCCCGAACTTCGTCCGGGTCATCGGCGGTCGCACCCGCCAATCGCGGTCAACGACAAAGCCGCTCTGAGTCCAAAGCGGCTCCCCGTCGCCTGTGACCGTGACTGCGAACCGCAGCCACGAGCCAGCCGGCGTCTGGACTTCCTTGAAATCTCCAAGGGTGATTTCGAGGGTCATCCTCTATTCCTCCGTCCACTCTTCCCCCGGCTTCCAACCCGTCTTTATCCGCTTCATATACTCCTCGCAGCACGCTCCTGAGCACACAACGCCCTCGTACTCATCCACTACGGGAGCCCCACAGATCGCGCATCCCTGTATCCCTTCTTCGTCCACGAGCTTGTCTCCTTCTTCCCCTTTAGATCCACTCTTCCTACGCTTCGTTTTGCGCTCTTTGATCTCACAACCGAGTTGCTTGCTCAGTTTCGCCACTACTTCCCGCATCGCCGGAGGGCTGAAATGCACCGCCGGAGTGAACTTTCCTCCACCTTTGTTGTGCGCGGGGGGTAGTACCCCCCATTCGTCGGAATACCTCCACCCATTTGTCTGGATGACAATCTCCCCACACTCGACCGTCACGCAAAATCTCCAGCCGTTTTCGCAGGGAGAAAGCTGGTGAACAGTTATCATTTTTCCCTCCTGACTATTAGGATCTTCCGCCCCTGCGAATAGTTTCTGTCGGAGTGAGCTTTCATCGTGCCCCCTATAGGGGGCCCCCTAAACATATAGGGGCCACCTAAACATAAACGTAAAAGTAGTTGTCAGACGGAGTCAATAGACGGAGTCATACAAATACCAAGACCAAAGTAAATCTTATTAGGAAACCTACCCCCGCCTCCGCCCCTTCGGGGCTCCGGCGCTAGTTACCCTCTAGCGCTCTTAGTACAATCGTCCTAGTACCAACGCGGTTAACACGTTTTAATAAACGAGAAAAGAAACCTTTTAACCCCCCGGGAAATCTTATATTATTCAAACGACCGAACTAGCGGACCTATCTTTGTGAAAGGACAGAAGATGTCACGAAGATTGAAAACCCGTTTCTCCCCCGATCTCCCCACGCGGACCTACACTGGCCGCAGAGTGCGGGAGCTAAAAAGCACCATCCCATACGCCGACGACCCGCGGGCTGAGCGTCTACAACGATCCTTCATGGAAGCGCCGAAAGAGGCTTAGCGCCGCTTCGGTAAGGCGTTTATATGAACCACACGGGGCGGTGGGCGAGGAACTTACCAACCTACTCGACTCACTGCCCCTGTACACAGTTAGTCGTTTGCGTAAGCCTTTTATATCTTATACACCCAAGCACCCAAACCCCCCCCCGGGCTTTTGCGCGTTTCCACGTATGATACCGTTAAACACCTTGTTTGTCTCATTCCTTGAGCGAAACTATTATTCGTGCAGGATCATCTAACCTGCACGATTGCAAGAAAGGACACACATATGTCTTGGGATAAATTCACAATCGCAACGCAACACGTCCACCGAATCTATCTCTGGGGACCTCCAGGTACCGGTAAGTCCTATGCTGCCATGCAGATGCTACCAGGAGCATACCAGATTACACTTCACGCCGACACAGTGGCCCAGGAGTTAATGGGCCATTACGTTCCACGCGGAGGCAATTTCGTCTGGCACGATGGACCCATTGCAGCGGCATTCCGCTCCGGTAGGCCGCTGGTGGTAAACGAGATTTCTCGAGCGTCCGGGGCTGTACAGGACCTCATGCTGGCCGTCTGTGACGATCCTGATACCGCCGCGATCACACTTCCAACAGCTGAGACAATCCGGCCAGAATCTGGGTTCCGAGTGATTGCCACGTCAAACCACGATCCGGCGTTGTTGGACGAGGCGCTTCGCGATCGTTTTGACGTGATCATTCATGTAACGACACCTCACCCGTCCCTAGTGGACTATCTCAACTCCCGCCTCCAGGGTCTCGGGAAAGCTGTCGCGGATTCCTACCAAGACCCGGATCGCGCTATTTCCCCTCGCCGTGCACTCACAGCATTGACCCTGTGGCGAAAATCCTGTGACTTGCGTACCGCCATCGAATTGGCTTTCGGCGCACGCGCAACGGATGTTAGGCTTGCATTGCGTGCGGCTGGGGTGCATGTATGACACAGTTTTCCTCTGTGCCTGTACCCGCTATCGCCGCAGGCAAAGGTCCTTTTTACGTTTCTCCCGCTCCCTCCGACGTCGGTTGCTGCGCAATGCCTCACAAGGATCGTGCAGGTATTTTCAGTGTACCTGTCGATATGGATAAGGCTGGAATAGCTATTCGCGCGCATGAGTATGCACACTTAGGAGTCTTCCGCATACTGAACGATAAAGCAATTCATCGAGCGGCGGAGAAGCATCGTATCTCCGAGAGAGTCAAACAGGTTTGCATGGACTGTTTGACTAATGCGTTTGGACTTACCCGCGGCCTTGAGGAAATTCGTGACCTGCCCGTAAGTAGGCCAAACGACTTTAGTCCTTGGCCAGAACGAGTGTTACATTGTGTTCAGACATATGCTATTGACCATTACAGACTACCGGGGGATTATGATTATGTCGCCGCACTTGCATGCAGCATCCTAGCTGACTGCGGTTGTCAATTAGCGCACGGACTGGTGAAGAATAAAAAACGGATCATAAAGAACATTCTCTTCGCAATGTCCCTTATCGAGAGTCTGATCGCTCTCGAAGGCGACAATGATATCGTTCGAGAGCTCAAATACATCAGTCCTGAAGAGATAGAGTCGCAATGGGGCGCTATGCGCGAGGTAAAACTGCCATTCGTGCGTCCTATTACCGCCGCGATACGCGCGCTAACGCGAAGACCTATGTACGTCGGTCCGTTAATGTATCCCCATCGCTATCTGGACGGAGCCATGTTCGGTCTCCGGCGGAGAGTCGTTGGAGGGACGTTACTGATCGATATGTCTGGTTCGATGAACATAACGTCTAATCAAATAGACGCTATTCTCGCCTGCCGGCCAGCAGCTACGATAGCGGCTTATGGGTCTGAGATATTTCACTGTCGCAGTGGAATGCTTGTTATCGTCGCACGTAACGGGCGTGCTGTAGATACTGAAGTGTTACGAAACACTATTGGTTTCGGTAATGTGGTAGATGGTCCCGCGCTTCAATGGTTGTGTGAGCAACCGGAACCTCGTATCTGGATCAGTGATGGGCATGTTACTGGGGTAGGTGATCGTATGTCGCCTATCCTCATACGTGAGGCAATGGAATTGGCAAAAAGAGAAAAGATCACGCGGTTTTCATCAGTGGATGAATTCCTAAAGAAGGAGAGTCTATGAGGAAATTGGGAGAATGGATCAATCTGTTTTTCGGAATCCTTGGCGTAGTGTTTCTGTCGTTAGTGTTAATTGTTCGGATAGTGTATCTGTTTCTAAAATGAACCACAACGAACTAGTTAACCATATTCCTACAGTACGGGCCGCTGTAAGCCGGATACTAAGGGACAGACCGGAGGATATTGAGGACGTAACTCAGCAAACGTTGTACCATGCGCTTAGATCATGGAACGCCTTCCGAGGCGAAGCGGCGGTGGGATCTTGGCTGTACCGTATAGGTATACACTGCGCGTACCAGTACTTGCGCGAACTACGCCGAAGCAGACAAAACTCGCCGCTGTCGCCAACTATGACCTCTCCGCTTCCTTGGCCGGATACGGTTGCCGCAAGGAGGGAATTGTTGGACAAACTCATGCAGGGTTTGTCTCCGGAGGATCGTGCTATGCTCGAAGCCGTGGCGGAGAATACGCCATTAGACGATATCGCACGTGCGCGGGCTACTACTCGTACGGCGATAAAAGTGAGGTTGTGTCGTTTGCGAAAGAGGTTGCACAGGAGGTATGAGCAGTTAACCAGGTAGAGAAGCAAACAACCCTATTTTTCTAAGGCGCTTCCAAGCGCCTTTTTTTTTGTTCAATGTGGACCGGACGGCAGGGACGCCTAGAAAGTGAAACGCCCCGTTCCAAACGGGGCGTTGGGCCAGGGATGCTATCCCTGGGGGTGTAACAATTTATACTATACAAAATCGGCTGAGCAATGTCAAGATGCC
>Ga0209508_1002676_pt1 | contig 11314 bp, 9 predicted proteins | sample AD_UKC129_MetaG_FD_184427 | JGI IMG/M metagenome (GOLD analysis project Ga0209508, IMG submission 184427) | Active sludge microbial communities of municipal wastewater-treating anaerobic digesters from Canada - AD_UKC129_MetaG (SPAdes) (version 2) | ecosystem: Engineered > Bioreactor > Anaerobic... | reverse complement strand
GTTTGGTAGAGCTATAGCTAGCGGTAGGTGCCGTCGGAAAGCAGCCGGTTGTTGGTGCCCGTGGTGTAGGTGCTGCCATTGGCCAGGACGCGGTTGCCGTTGGAGTCGTATTGGTAGCTTTCGTCCGTTTGATAGTCGTAGTCGGCGGCGGTGAGTTGGCCGGCGGCGTCGCTGGTGTAGTCGGCCGTGCCGTCCACCGAGTTGATGTACTGTGTCATACGGTTGGCGGCATCGAAGTTCCAGGTATATTCCACGAAGGTCGTCTGGCCCTGGAAGTGGCGGAGATTGCGCAATCGCCCGGCCTGGTCGTAGCTGTAGCTGCTTTCGGCCACCAGTTGTGTGCCGGCCAGGTCGGCGTAGCGGGCCAGCGCGGTCAGCTGCCCGGCGGCGTCGTAGGAGAAGTCCACCCGCTTTTCAGCCACGGCCCGGCCGCCCGGCTGGGGGCCCTGGGTGATGCGGACCACGCGGCCCAGCGCGTCGTAGGTCCACTGGTTGACGAACTCGGCCGTCCCGTTGATCTGCGTTTTCAGCTCGGTGCGGCGGCCCGCCGCGTCGTAAACCTGAGTGAACGTCACCATGGGTGTTAGTCCCACAAAGCTGTGGGCGATCGTGGTCACCCGGCCCAGGGCATCGTAACTGTAGGTGTAGTCGGCCTCGATGTCGTCAACATTTGTGAGCTGGCCGACCAGATTGTAGCTGAAGGTGATCGTCCGCTGGCGGTTCTGATCGGCCTCGGCATCCTGAACATTATTATACCAGATTTCGGCCGTATTGCAACCGAGATTGTCGTATTGAAACTGCCGGACCCGGCCCAGGCGGTCGATCTGGCGGAGGAGGTGGCCGCCGGCATCATAGACGAAATAGCGGGTATCGCCCAACTCGTTGGTCTCGGCCACGGTGCGGCCCAGGGCGTCATAGGTCCACGTGGTGGTGTTCCCCACGGGGTCGGTGAGGGAAAGCCGTCGCCCAGCGGCATCGTAGGTGTAGGTGGTTTCGGCGCCATTGGCGTCAGTCTGGCTAATAAGCCGGCCCAGGGCATCGTAGGTGAACGTCGTGGTGTGGCCAAGGCGGTCGGCCTGGGTGAGAAGCCGCCCCGCCGCATCTGGCTGGCGCGCCAGCGCTGGGGTGTCCGCTGGTGCTTGGTCTGGAGTATCCTGCTGGCGGCTTGGATTTGCCTTTCGGCCGTCACCTCGGATACGAACCTCAACCGTGACGGCACGCTCGGCGCGACGTTGTTCTATTCTCTGCTGGGCGGTGCGGTGTTATACGCCGCTGGTCAGTTGGCCGGCATGTTCGCCCCCGGAATCCTCCATGCCCTGATCCTTGCCGCGGGGTTGACGCTGGCCGTTGCGATGCCCGTGATGTTCTTTCCTGTGGGACCGGATGAGATCATCCCCGGTGGGAGTTTCGCGATTACCGTGGCTATCCTGCTTGCCGCGTTCTTTTGGCAATCCCGCCGGTCCCTCCGCAGTTGGCTGGAAGAGCGAGCCGCCGGCGGGTTCCGGGACCGGCTTAGCTCGCCCATCCTATGGGGCTTGGTCGTGACGTTCCTCATCCTGCCGTGGACCCGCGTGATGTTTCTTCCGCGGACGGACGTGGAGTCGCTCCGGAACATGGAAGCCGCGGCGCAGGTAAGGCTCCAGCAATGGATGGAGCCACAGCCCGAGAGCCTTCAAGGTTTCGCGGCGACGATGGAAGTTGCGCGCCGCGTCAAATTTTCCGGACCGCTGTCCAGCTTGGCTGTTGGGCGCCGAACGTGGTCTTACGAACTGGGGGAAGATCCGGGACAGCGGTTTTTGGAATCCGAGTCGGCGGTGGATTTCTTCCGGGTCTTGGGGGAACTTTCCAAGCAGCCCTATGCCGACCCGCTCGTGGACGCGCTGCGGCATGGCTCGCCGTGGGAGCGGCTCGATGTTAATTCTCAGGCGGGCACATTGGGATTAGAATTGCAAATGATCACGATTCCGGCCTTGGAGAACCTGGCCCGGGCGGCGGTCCGGGCGGGAAAGATCCAAGAGTCGCGGAGCCTGCTGATCGCCGCGCTGGCCCTGCGATTTCGTGCGGAACGGACCTATCCCGCCGCGTTTGGAAATTTCTTTGTCTCCGGCCGAGACCTGGCCCAATGGAGCCGCTGGGCCGACGCCGCGTGGGAATGGAGCCGCTCGGAGGGGCAAACGCCGCAATCCCTCCGCGAGATGTTGCAGGATATCCAGGATGTCGTCGTGAGGGAGCGCGTGCCGCTCGAAGTCCGCACGCTGCTGCTCGGTACGTATTGGCGAGGTCCGTTCCTGCGCGACGCCCCGATCGGCATGGGGCGCGAAGGGCCGAGGTTCGCCTGGTGGTCCGACGAGCTGTGGTTCCTCCCTATCGCCGTGTCTTGGGTTCCCGGCGAATGGCAGCTCCATCAAGCCCGGCTCGATCGCATTCTCGCGGAATATCTTCCCCGCGCGGTAGAATACGACGAGCGTGGCGTCTTCCCGTGGCAGTTTAGGAGGCGGTTGGAGTCGTCGAAACCGGTCTCGCTGTGGCGGGGGGTCGGATGGAACGCCGCCGCGTCCATTCGGCGATCGCTGGAAGACGCCTTTTTCAGCCGAGCATTGGGCGACCTCCATGTTCAGGCGACTTGTCTTCGCCTGGCCCTTCGCATGTACAAATTGGAACACGGTCGATACCCCGGTCGGCTGGAAGAACTGGTGCCGCGGTATTTGCCGCGAATTCCGCGCGTGCCCGGCAGCGGCGAGGACTTTCTGCTGTCGTACCCCCGGCGGATTCGCAAGAGAGCGAGGCGCCGGCGAACCCGGTTTTGGATGCCGGGGTTCATGTCTGGGGTGCCGGCCGTCACCTCTTCCTGCTGGAGCTGGACCCGTCAGAAAACGGTGATGGGCAAGAACGTGTCGAGTGAGATCACGGCCGGGCGGACGAGACAGAACTTCCTGAGAATGTCTTCGCTCGGTCTCCACCGGCGCAACCGGGCGGGGCACGCTTCGGTATTGCGCCGGGTGCATCCGGGGTTGTCGGCGTGAGACGGCGGTCCAAGTGAGCGAAAGCGGCGCACAAGGGGCGCATAGTCCGGCACAGCATCCGTGGGCAGAGAATAGTACCGAACTGCAAGTTACGAAATAACTTATGACCGGATACGGGGTTAGGCTTGATGTTGCGGACGAATGCCCTGCGCGATACCGTCGATGAATCAACCGGTGATCCGCACACGCCACTCGGCGGTGTCCGAATCTTCGTCGTCAGCCCGGCGGAGTTTGAGGGTCACGCCTTGCGGGGTCCGACGTTCTTGGATAATCCCGCGGGTGGTCGTTGACAGGAATTGATAAAAGAGGCTTGCCGGACCGGTGCTGAATTTGGTTCTCAACTGTTCGAGGATGTCCTTCCAAGACAGGCCGCTGCGGTAGATCACCCGATATGCCTGTTTTAGCTCGGCGATGGCCTCTGTTGAGAACCCCGCCCGGCGGAGTCCAATCTGGTTCAAGCCGACGACGTAACTACTTAATCCATCGACAGTTACGTAAGGCGGCACATCCTTGACGATGTGGGCTTGGCCGCCTACCATGGCGTAGGCCCCAATGCGGCAAAACTGATGGACCGCCACAGCACCGGAGACGTACGCTCGGTCGCCCACCGTCACATGCCCGGCCAGCATGGCGTTATTGGCGAAGATCGTGTTGTTACCGACGCGGCAATCATGGGCGATGTGGACGTTGGCCATGAAAAGGTTGTTATCCCCGATAAGGGTGGCATCCTCTTCGTCCAATGCTCGGTGGATCGTTACGTTTTCTCGAATGACGTTTCCTGAGCCGATGATGACTCGGCCTGGTCGTTCGGGCATGTGGACGTGTTGCGGCATTCCGCCGAGGACGGCCCCTTCAAACACCCAGTTGTTTTCGCCAAGGGTCGTCCCGCTTTTGACGACGGCCCGGCTTTCTAAACGACAACCATCCCCGATGATGGTATCGGCTTCAACGACACAAAATGGACCGATCTCCACATCGGTCCCTAGTGCGGCAAAAGAGTTCACCACGGCGGTGGGGTGAATGCGAACGCCCATGATCGACCTCCATGTCTCAGAATAGCTTTTTGCCGAAATAGTCCTCGACGCTTGACTTGACACGCTAGCCGCGCGGGGGAAAAACTGCACAAGCCCCGCTTGGGTGTGTCCTCTACTATCTTCACAAGCCGGCGGCGCATGCGCGCCGCTTAACGTGTTAAAGTGTATCGGAAGTGCCGAGAATTGCCAATCACAATTTACGGGCTTTTCCAAGACAAACGTGAGGTGGAGGGTACCCCACCGGGGTGTGTCGTCTTTTTGATAATAGCAGTGACTATAGAGCCAGGTCTTTTGGTGACCCGATGTAAGTTCCAAATTGCTTTGAGGCAAGCCTCGTCCGTCAGTATTCGGATCAACTGTTTTGACCCCAGATGCATGACCCGGATCGATGTGCTACAACAGACGCCAAATCTTCCGGACAGTTAACACAAATACCCTACGGAGGTGTGGCATGGGTTCCCAGGGCAAGCCGTTTTGGCTGCTTTACGCGGCTTACGATCGTTGGTCGTATCGTGACACGCCTGCTGCGCGGTTTAAATTCCGATGGGCACACGCCAGGTTCGCCGGTTTGGCGAGGTTGTTCGTTTTATTTCTCGTCCTGTTGGGGATCTACCATTCGGCGGCATGCGCTGCACAATCGTTTGGGGAAGGCGCAACCTCGGCGCAACATTTAGTGCTGGCAGAGGTCGCCCTTTCCGATCCGGCTGACGCAACCCAAGTTTACGCAGGGAAACCCTATGTTTGGCTGGGAAAATACATCGTTTCCATCCAGATCAACGGGCCTTTGGTTGACGGATTGGTGCTCCAACTCTCAGCAGGGGCCAAGAATGATCGGCGTGGCCTGGCTTATGAGTGGATTGAGCAAGGAAAGACCATCGAGTCAGGACGGACGACTTACGGGGGCTGTGACGGTTTTCAAGACTTGGCCTTTGAACTTCCCGCCAGATCCGGGGATTCGTTGGAGTTTCGTCTTTCGGGGGCCTCAGACAAAGCGGCCTTCTTCTCGCATGCTGCTTTAATCTGCCAAGGAGGGAAGACGGAGGGTTCACTTCCAAAATTCACTCTCCGTGTGAACCTGTTGCCGGTCACGGTTGGTGGACCAGTGGATGGTGGTTTTGCTGATCGGTACCCGGAAATGCAGGCCATTTGGCGTGATCCGCAAGCACTTTCTCCCGATGAGGTCCCCGAAGGCTCTGCTGAATGGGCGTTTCGTTGCGCAGCGAGAAATGGGCGGCTGGCCAACGAGATGTTTTTTTGCGCCAATAAGTACGTGCAGGGCTGGCTTGAGCAGGCTGATCCTAAAACGGGTCTCATCCCCAGAAACCTCACCCAATCCCGCGATATTTGGAATCCGGAGGATGCCGCGGCTGACAACTACCCGTTCATGGTTTTGACCAGTTATCTGACAGAACGTGGGCTTTTTGATGGCCGCATGTTGGCAATGCTGGAGACTGAAACGCGTCTGACGAGCCGCCTTGGTTCGATTCCCGATGCATGGTCGTTCTCGAAGCAGGGTTTCGTTCGGCCGGAGCCACAGCTTGGGGCTTTGATTTTCGGGGGCTCCGAGTATGTGAAAGACGGCTTGTTGCCTCTTACGGAGTTCTTGGGCCCGTCGCCATGGTTGGACCGAATGCTCGCGATTGTTGATGATATATGGAAAGTGGCCCCGGTTGAGACGCCGTGGGGAGCAATTCCCTCGGAAAACGTGGAGGTCAACGGTGAACAACTCCAAATTCTTTCCCGGTTATTTTGGCTGACGGGCAACAGAAAGTATCTGGATTGGGCCAAGCGGCTAGGCGATTATTACCTCTTGGGTTCTCATCATCCCACTAGGAATATGCAGAATCTGCGACTCCGCGACCACGGTTGCGAGATTGTCTCTGGTCTGTGCGAGTTGTATGTGGCGGTCAGTTTTGCGGATCGGGCCAAGGCCGAGGAATACCGCGAGCCCATCCATGCCATGTGCGACCGCATCCTTGAAGTGGGACGGGATGCTCGCGGAATGTTATATAACAGCATCAATCCGCTGACAGGTGAACACGATTCCAACATCTGCGACACCTGGGGCTACAACTACAACGGGATTTATTCTGTGTACCTGGTAGATAAGACGCCGGGATACCGTGAGGCTGTTCGCTTCGTCCTTTCTCAGTTGGAATCCCAAGTAGGCGATTACCACTGGGGTTCAGCCGACGAGTACGCCGATAGCATCGAAAGTGCCATCAATCTCTACAATCGTGAGCCGGATTCTTCGGCGGCTGCGTGGATCGACCGGAAGATTCACTACATGTGGCGTCCTCAGCAACCGAGTGGCATCATCGAAGGGTGGCATGGGGACGGCAATGTTGCGCGGACGGGAATTATGTACGCCTTTTGGAAGACCCAAGGACTACGGGTCGAGCCCTGGCGCGAAGACGTCCGCTTAGGGGCTGTGCTTCATGAGGGGAGGCTTTATGTTACCCTAACCGTTTCCAAACCTTGGGAGGGCCGTCTTGTTTTTGATCGCCCACGACACCGCCATTACTTCCATTTGCCGATTGATTATCCACGTATCAACCAGTTTCCGGAGTGGTTCACGATTGATGATTGCGAGGAGGTTCGCCTCCTTAACGCAGATGAGAAGGAGGTTTGCTTGGCAACTGCGGAGGAAGCCTGGAACGGCGTGCCTATCCGCATGGATCAAGCGGGAGAAATGCGCTGGATTATCGTAAAACGATCTAAGAAGTGACGCTTCGGTTGGCTTGTCCTGGAGGTGATTTATCAAGTTCGATGGCGCTTGGGTAACCTTGCGCAGGTCCGAGTTGACGACGTCTCATCGTGACCCTAGAATGCCATACGAGTGAATTCGACATTTACAATAGTCACAGTTGTCAACATCGTGGGAGAGGTCTTCCCGAGGCGATGGTTTGCCGGGGTCGGTTGTTTTGGGCGATGTCGAGCGTCTGGACGATGGATCGTTTCACGTGACGGCGGTGAAAGACAACGGAGACGAACTGGGCTTTGCCCCGTGACGTAAAAAGGGTAACACGACTGCGATTGCCAGAAATGGTTGATCGTGGTTTTACCTGCCTATAGACAGAAAAAAGAACTCCTACGTCACGGACGTTGAAGGTCCTGTTATGGCGGGATCAGCCACGGATGCTGCGACATGTCGCCAATGCTGCGGGCCAGATATGGCCCAATGCATATGGTGCCTCTTCGCGACAATGTGCGGAAAAGTAAATCCTTGGCTTAAAGCGAGGAAGCGATGGAGTTCGATGCGGCACTCGTTCCTTTCACGCTGTTCTTGATGGCCCTGGTGGGTTTGAGTATCGGTCTCATCGTCTTAGGCCATTTGTGTGGACCGCATCGGGCGAATCCTGTCAAGGCCATGCCTTACGAAAGTGGCGTGGATCCTTTCCATGATGCCCAGCGTCGCTTTCATGTGCGGTTTCATCTGGTCGCTATAGCGTTTCTGGTCTTTGATGTGGAATTACTTTTTCTTTATCCATGGGTCGTATCGCTGAGGCAAAGTAGTTCCTGGCAAAGTAAGGCTGCGGCCTTGAGTTCCTGCACGGAAACAACCGGGCGGTCCGACGCGGGAGTTGTGGTGGGCTTGGGCAGCCACGAAAGTCCGTCTGAGCAATCTGGCGAGTTGGCGACCGGGGCACTGCTCCAACGCTCGCTCCAAGGCATCCTCTGGCCGGGATTGGTGTTCTTCGTCCTGCTTGGTCTGGGATATGCCTACGACTGGCGACGAGGGGTATTTGATTGGAAGTGATTGGAAGTGATGGGGGGCAACATCCTAATGGTGGATGACCTCAATGACAAGAATGACTGACTTGCCCGACAATGTCGTCATTACCAAGCTCGATGCCTTGGTGAATTGGTGTCGCAAAAACAGTCTTTGGCCCATGCCGTTTGCGACGGCGTGTTGCGGAATCGAACTAATGGCCACGGGTGCCAGCCGACACGATATTGCCCGCTTTGGGGCCGAGGTCTTCCGTTTTAGCCCCAGGCAGTGCGATCTTATGATCGTGGCGGGTCGGGTTGTGATGAAGATGATGCCGGTCCTGCAAAGGATCTGGCTGCAGATGCATGAGCCGAAGTGGTGTATTTCCATGGGGGCCTGTGCATCGACCGGCGGCGTCTTCGACACCTATGCCGTGGTTCAAGGGATTGACCGATTCATTCCCGTGGATATGTACGTGCCTGGTTGCCCACCGCGTCCGGAGCAGCTCCTTCAGGCGATTATTGACCTTCAGGAAAAGATCCAACGCGAAGGTTCGGCTTGGGGGAAAGATGTGGAGAGGAGACCACATCAGCCACCGCGGGCACTTTTGGCCGATCCCAAAAACCCTCGTTTGCTTGTTGCCGGTCCACCGATTTTTGCTCAAGATGAAGCAGCGAATAAGTGGGATACCGGCAAACGTGGGGAGTCTCCCGACTCGTAGGAATCGCGGCAATCACCGCCATGACGTCTTAGCCGTCGGTCGAATTGGGTGTACAAGAGGATTGTTTGGAATCGGTGTTATCTACGGAAGTGACTGAAACATGGTGTCATCCGAGACAATCCAGGCGATCCAGGCCAGGTTTCCATCGGCCGAGATCACGGAGTTTCGCAAGCAATTTCGGGTTTGCGTGCCCCGTGAAATCGTTCATGATGTGCTCCGCTTTTTGAAGGACGAGTGCGGCTTTACCCTGATCATTGACATTACGTGTGTTGATTATCTGTATTACCCGAAGGCCAAAGATCGGTTCGGCGTGGTTTACATTGTGGGCCGTCCTGAAAACGCCGATCGATTGATCGTGAAGACATTCGTTAATGATCCGGAACCAACTCTGCCCACAGTGACCGATCTTTGGGAAGGCGCCCGTTGGCTGGAGAGGGAAGTTTGGGATATGTTTGGTATTCGGTTTGAAGGTCACGCCAATTTACGGCGTATCTTGCTGCCCGAAGACTTTCAAGATCACCCTCTCCGAAAGGATTATCCGCTTCAAGGACGGGGTGAACGGCACAACATCCCTGTTGTCACGCGGGATCTGGGATGAAGGGGCGTGTGTCTCCTTCGGGAGAGGTTCACATTAAGAAGACTTGAGGAAATAGGAAAGCTGGAAAACATGCCGCTTCAACGAAGCGAACTCTCACAGGCGACAGACGAGGTCCAGGAATACCTGTGGACGATGAATTTCGGTCCACAGCATCCGGCCACGCATACCACGCTCCGCCTCATTCTGAAATTGGAAGGCGAACGCGTCGTTGATGCCGACTGTGACATCGGTTACCTTCATTCCGGATTTGAGAAGCTGGCGGAACACCTGAATTACAATCAGTATGTCACAATCACCGATCGGATGAATTACGTATCGCCCATGGCCAATAACGTGGCCTGGCACCTTGCGGTAGAAAAGCTCATGGGGCTGGAGGTCCCGCCGCGATGTCAGTATTTGCGTGTCATTGTGGCGGAGTTGGCGAGAATTGCCGATCACCTCGTCTGTAATGCAGCCGTTGGGCTGGACACGGGGGCGTTTACCTTTTTCATGTACGCATTTAATCCCCGTGAAATGATTTACGACATTTTCGAGGCCCTTTGCGGGGCACGGTTCACAAACAGCTATACCCGTGTAGGTGGCTTAATGTACGATGCCTCGCCCAAGGCCATCGAATTGATTCGCGAGTTCCTTCGCAAGATGCCTCGGGCATTGGATGATATGGACCGACTGCTCACGCGCAATCGGGTATTTGTGGATAGAACCAAAGGGATCGGCGTTCTGACCAAGGAGGAGGCGATCAACCGAGGCGTTACGGGGCCGATCGCGCGTGCCAGTGGGGTGACCCGCGATTTGCGCAAGGATGAACCTTACCTAGCGTACTCTGATTTTGACTTCCAAGTGTGTTGCGCCCAGGGCGGGGATTGTTACGCCCGTTATTTGGTCCGCATGGCCGAGATGCGAGAAAGCTTGAAAATCATTCATCAAGCCGTGGAAAACCTCCCCTCCGGACCAGTCCACGTGGATGTTGGCCAGCGGGCCATTATCCCGGACAAGTGGCAAGTTCACTCCACGATTGAGGGATTGATCACGCATTTCGAGATCATCATGCAAAACCGCGGTTTCGAAGTGCCGTGTGAAGAAGTTTACTGTGCGACCGAATCACCCAACGGGGAATTGGGTTTTTACATCGTCGGTGACGGTTCGCCCTATGCCTATCGGGCACGGTGTCGGCCGCCTTCGTTTGTCCACTTTGCACTCTTTCCGCATCTGATTCGGGGCCACATGTTGGGAGATGTTGTTGCTGTCCTGGGGAGTTTGAATATTATCGCGGCGGAATTGGATCGGTGAACAAGATTGCCCTGGATACGGGGTGAATCAATGTCGCAAGAATCAAAGGCACAAACGGTTGAAGGTAGGGGGGGCGCCTTGCTTCCCCCGGAGGTCATTGCGTCAATTCGCGAGTATTTCCCCCGTTATCCGAACACGCGTGCCGTTGTCCTGCCAGCCCTTCACCTGATCCAAGAGACCCTTGGGTACGTCCCCAAAAGCGCCGTGCTGGAGTTGGCCAACGTTTTGGGAATTCCAGCCTCGGACATTGAAGACACCCTGTCATTCTACCAATTCTTCAAACAGGATCGGCCGCTCGGAAAGTACCGCATTTGGGTATGTCGTTCTCTGAGTTGTGCCTTGTGTGGCGGGGAAAACCTGCTCGATTATTTGCGCGAACGACTCAATATCGAACCTGGCGAAACAACTGCGGACGGGCGTTTCACCTTGGAAGCGGCGGAGTGCCTTGGGGCCTGCGAATACGCCCCGGCCGTCCTTATTAATGAAACGCTCTATCCCACGATGACGCGGGAGAAACTGGAATCAGTCCTCGATGAACTTTCTAAGCAAGAGATAAACGGACATGGATGATGGAATCGTTTGAACCCGTCCTTTTGGCAAATATTCAAAAGCCAGACAGCCACACCTTGCGAGCTTACGAGGCGAGCGGTGGCTACGCGACGCTCCGCCGTGTCCTCAAAGAATTGTCACCCGCGGAGGTGGTTGAGGAAGTCCGGATTAGTGGTCTCCGCGGTCGTGGTGGAGCGGGCTTCCCGACAGGTTTGAAGTGGTCTTTTCTTCCAGCCGATCACCCGGGGCCAATTTACCTTTGCGTGAACGCTGATGAAAGCGAGCCAGGAACATTTTGCAATCGCATTCTTTTGGAATTGGATCCCCATCAGGTCCTGGAAGGGACGATCATTAGCGCGTACGCAACCCGGGCGACAACGGCTTATG
>Ga0209508_1002675_pt1 | contig 11317 bp, 14 predicted proteins | sample AD_UKC129_MetaG_FD_184427 | JGI IMG/M metagenome (GOLD analysis project Ga0209508, IMG submission 184427) | Active sludge microbial communities of municipal wastewater-treating anaerobic digesters from Canada - AD_UKC129_MetaG (SPAdes) (version 2) | ecosystem: Engineered > Bioreactor > Anaerobic... | reverse complement strand
GTCATAAAATAATCCTTCCCCCAATATTGAGCCAAAAATAAAAACTTTATCTACTTCTTTATCCTTAAAATAATCCTTAAGCTTGGGAATAAGCTCTTCTAAAACTCTTTTTCTCTTTAATTCTCTTCCTTCATATTCCCTTACAAGTTTTTCTTCCCAAAGAGATGGCTTAAACATAAAACACCTTAGGCTAAAAATTTCTCCTTAGATTATACCATACATTAATTTCAAAAAGATGCCTTTAAAACTTTAATACATTTTTATAAGAGATAGATATTCTATAAAGAAACATTGTGGGCATCAAAAATTGCCTTGAACACTAATTTAACTCTATTAAATTGCCCTCTCTTTATTCTATTTAAAATAACCCCTACATATCCTAAATATACTGTGAGCAAAAATTGAGGATAAAACTTCCTTGTAAACAAAATTCTATTCCTCAAACCATAAAAATCAGCAAGCTCACTTTTCTCTTTTCCTTTTGAGCTTGAGCCTATACTCCCACCCTCTTTATGATAAACTTTACTTTCCCAGCAATAAGCAGCCTCATATCCTTTTCTTTTCCCTCTTTCAGCCCAATCCAAATCTTCAAAATATAAGAAATAGGCTTCATCCATTAAACCAACATCTTCAATAAATTCTTTGCTAACTAATATAGAAGCGCCAATACAATAATCAATTTTTATATCTTCCCTATCATACTGTCCTTTATCCTCTTCAAATCCACCTATATGTTTACTTAAACCCAAAATTTTATTATATTCTCCTCCTATACCCTGCAAAACTTTAGGATTATGATAATAAAGCAGTTTTGAACCAATAATCCCAATTTTCTTTTTCTCTTTCTTATAACTTTCTGATTGGAAAACTAAACTTTTTAATGAGTCTTTATCCACAAGAGTATCACTGTTTAAGATCCATAAATAATCAAAATCGTCTCTTAAAAGAGCATATTTAATACCCACATTATTTCCACCTGCATAGCCTAAATTTTCTCCAGTTTGAATAAGAATTAATGGAACATTATCTTCTTTGATTTTCCCATCTTCAATATCTTTTCTTTCATAAAAACTATATTCAATAGGTTTTGATATGGAAGGATAATATAGATCCTTCAAAGAATCATTGGGATTAAAATCTACCTCCAATTTCCCTTCTGCCCAATCTCTTATTTTATCTATAGATCTATTTATTGAACCATTATCAACAACAATTACCTGATAACACGAGTAGTCAATCCTAAAAATACTTTCTAAACACACTATGGTATCAGACCAGTCATTATAACTTAGCAAGGTTATATATACCTTAGGATTCATAAAACATTTTCCTTCCACTTCTTCTCAAAGTTTCCTAAAATCCTTAAACTTTTTTATTATACCTTAATTCATTTCTCTATACTCACTTGTTTAAGAATTTCATTCTAACTCTCAGTTTTTACAAGATTAATCTTTTCAAAACTCAGAAAGTTCATAAAACAACATTATTATCTATAATAAATGGATTTTTTTCTCCAAGCTTCAGGCATCTTAAATTGTAGCTATAACTATATTGACAGGTATATAAGAGATGATAAACTAAAAAATATTTAAATTGGGAATAAAAACTGGAGAAGGAAATATGCTTAAAAATAGGATGTTTAAAAAGGACTTAATGAGTTACAATGAAAACTATCAAAAATTATATTAAGAAAAAACTTTATAATTTTGTTACTTATATTTTAGATGATGATGCCCATAATATAGATAGAGAATTGCAGAGAATAGCAAAGAGAGAAACAGCGGAATTTATTTTAAAAGAAAATTTAATAAAAACTAAAGCATTTAATGATAGACTTGAGCTTTTATCATATGCTGTATCTACAATAGAAGTTGAAGGGTTAATTTTAGAATTTGGTGTATATCAAGGTGAAACAATAAATATAATTGCTTCATTGCTTAAAGATAAAACCATATATGGTTTTGATAGTTTTGAAGGCTTACCTGAAACCTGGAGATTTGGCTTTGAAGAAGGAACTTTTGCTGTTAATAAGTTGCCAAAAGTTAAACAAAATGTTCTTCTTATAAAAGGTTGGTTCCATGAAACGCTTCCCGAATTTCTAAAAGCACATAACCAACAAATTTCTCTTATGCACATAGATTGTGACTTATATTCTTCAACAAAAACAATTTTTAATATTTTAGGTGATAAAATTGTTCCAGGAACAGTTATTATTTTTGACGAATTTTTTAATTATCCTACTTGGATGGAGGGGGAATATAAAGCATTTTGTGAGTTCGTCAAAGAAAGAAATATAAATTTTGAGTATATTGGTTTTGTAAAATATCATGAGCAAGTAGGAATAAAAATTACTCATGTTTGACTATATTATAATTGGTTCTGGGTTTGCAGGTAGTGTTATCGCTGAAAGAATAGCAAATGTTTTAAATAAAAAGGTCTTAATCATAGAAAAAAGAAACCATATTGGTGGAAATTGCTATGATTATAAAGATAAAAATGGAATAATAATCCATAAATATGGTCCTCATCTGTTTCATACCGACTACAAAGAGGTTTTTGATTACCTTTCAAGTTTTACAGATTGGCAAATATATCATCACAAAGTTTTAGCTTTTATTGATGGCAAAAAAGTTCCTATTCCATTTAACCTTAACACTCTTTATATGGTATTCCCAGAAATCCTTGCTCGGAAAATAGAAGAAAAGCTCTTAAATAGATACGCTTATAACTCCAAAATTCCTATACTTGAGCTTAAAAAGGAAAAGGATGAAGATTTAAAATTTTTGGCAAATTATATTTATGAAAAGATATTCTTAAACTATACAGCTAAGCAGTGGGGTTTGAAGCCAGAAGATATTAATCCAGAAGTTACGGGAAGGGTACCTATTTATATAAGCAATGATGACAGATATTTTACAGATAAATATCAAGTAGTACCAGTTGATGGGTATACTAAAATATTTGAGAGAATGTTAAATCATCATAATATAAAGCTTATGTTGAATACAGATTTTAAAGAAGTTATAAAGATAGATTTGGAAGATAAAAAAATTTATTTTCTAAATCAAGAATTTAAAGGAAAGATCATATTCACAGGTATGATTGATGAACTCTTTGATTATAAGTTTGGTACACTTCCCTACCGCTCACTTGATTTGAAGTTTGAAACCTTAGAGATGGATTACTTCCAAGAAGCAGCTGTGGTCAATTATCCTAATGACTACGATTTTACGAGGATAACCGAGTTTAAACATATCCATCCAGTTGAGAGTGAGAAGACAGTTATTCTCAAAGAATATCCAAAGGCTTTTAATGTAGGTAAAGATATTCCTTATTATCCAATTTTGAAAGAGGAAAATACGGTGCTTTATAACAAATACAAGGAACTTGCAGAAAATTTTAAAAATTTAATTTTAGTTGGGAGACTTGCTGATTACAAATATTACGACATGGATGATATAGTAAAAAGAGCCTTAGAAGTGTTTATAAAGGAATTATACAAATGACTCAAAGAAGAAATCATAAAATCATAGTAGTTACTCCAGCTGGTAGAAGAAGATATTTAGAGATTATGTCAAAATATATTTTAAAAGATAATTCAATAGATGAATGGCACCTATGGGACAATTGTAGAGAAAGTAAGGATAGAGAATATATTAACAACTTAGCAGAAAATTATGAAAAAATAAAAATTATTCGAGAAAAAAATGTTGATGGCAGCAATAAATCTGTAAATAAATTTTATAAGTACACAAGAAATGATGATACCTTCTACATAAAAATGGATGATGATATCGTTTATTTACCTGAGAACTTTGGGCTTTTATTATATTCCAAAGCATTAAAAGAAAAAGAAATGTATTCGTGGTGGAGTCCAATTGTTATTAACAATGCCATTTGTACCTATCTGCTATACGCTAAAAATATTATTAATACAAATGCTAATATAACTGCACAGGCAAGTTGTCCAATTGCTTGGGGATCACCTTTATTTGCTAAGATGTTACATAATTTATTTCTCAAATCTTACAATTCCTCATATCTTGAAAAATGGAAAGTTAAAGATAGTTTTGAATTATTTTTACAAAGATTCTCAATTAATACAATAGGTTTTTTTGGTGATTTCAGCAAGAAACTTGGAGATAATTTTTGCCCTTTAGATGTTGATGATGAGGAATATATTTCTGCAAGATTACCTATTTTGGCAAACAAACCAGGTAGACTTGTTGGGGATATCTTAGTCGCTCATTTTTCTTTCTTTACACAAGAAGCATTTCTTCTTGAAAAAACAAACATACTTCAAGATTATGCAAGGATCGCAGGGATACATGATTATAAATTCTCCTACAAGAAAAGAAAAAATACATTGAAATACCATATAAAGCATCTAATTTTATATAATGGAAAATATTTCTTGAATCAAATTTTAAATGTCCACCCAAGTAAAAAAGGGGAAAAATTGGAGTTAAAACTAAATGGAGGTTAAAGCCACAGTTTGTGCAGTAGTTGTAACATACAACAGAAAAAATTTACTTTTTAAATGTCTTGAGGCTTTACTTAAGCAAACAAGACCTATAGATGCAATATATATTATAGATAATTTCTCAAATGATGGTACACCTGAGGCGTTAAAAGAAAACGGATATATTACAGATTTGCCACCTGAAAATGTAAGTGAACCTTGGGAAAAAGAGTTTGAAACTAAAAATTTGACCGATGGAAAGCCTGTAAAAATTCATTATGTCAGAATGAATAAAAATACAGGTGGTGCAGGTGGCTTCTACGAAGGAGTTAAAAGAGGCTATGAGAGAGGGTATGACTGGCTGTGGCTAATGGATGACGATGCCGAGCCAAGAGAAGATGCATTAGAAAAATTAAGTAAATATTTTGATAATGATGCATTATCAGCATTAGCAAGCAGCGTCGTATTAACAAATGGCATAATAAGTTATAATCATAGAAGAAGTCATATCAATTCAAATCAAAATTACCCTTTATCCCAAAAACCCTTAGAATTAAGAGCCTATGAAAATTTGTATGTGGAAATTGATATGGCTTCCTTTGTAGGAATTTTGGTAAACAGAAGAGCTATTGAAAAGATTGGTTATCCCAGAAAAGAATTTTTCATTCATCATGATGATGTAGAGTACTGTATTAGGCTACGACAAGTTGGGAAAATCCTTTTAATTCCTGATAGTGTAATAATTCATAAGGAGGCTTCAAATGCAGGAATAAAAAAAAGTTTTATGGGTAGAAAATCCCTGAGAACTCCATATGATAAGTTTTGGCTAAATTATTATAGTAATAGAAATTTAGTTTGGTTAGGCAGACAATATCCTACAAGCAAAATAAATTTCTATTTAGGACTATGTGAAGATTTTATGAAATCAATAATAAGTGTTTTGATATATGATGATAATAAGATTAAGCGTATAAATTTCATAATTAATTCTTATATTGATGGTTTAAAGGGTAATTTTGATAATGAAAAGCCAAAAAGAATTTTATATAAAAAATAATCTTTATCCTACTACAAAAATATTCATAATGAACTATCTTCCTTTAAATACCTTACCAATTCTTTTTCCCAGTCTGGTATTTGTACATCCAAAGCCTTCTTAATTTTTTCATTACTCATAGCAGAGAATCTTGGTCTTTTTGCAGGAGAATTAAATTCATCCATATATGTGGGATAAATAAACTTTTTAATATTAAGGCTCTTAAAAATCACTCTTGCCCATTCAAATCTTGAGGTATATCCTGAGTTTGTAAGATGAAAAACACCTGATAATCCATTCTTAATTGATTGCAAAGTTATTTCTACAATTCTTCCTGTATATGTGGGTACAGAAAACTCATCGCATACTACTTTTATGTGGTCTTTCTCTTTTGCCCAACTTAAAAGTTTGTATATAAAATTTTGCTTTCCTTCACCATAAACCCAACTGGTCCTAAATATTAAAAATCTTTCAGTCTCTTCTTTTATAAATTCTTCACCAAGTAATTTACTCTCTCCATAAACATTTAGAGGATTTGGAATATCATCTTCTACATACAAGCCTTCCTTTTTTCCATCAAAGACATAATCAGAACTAAAGTGCACAAGAGATGAATTATAATTCTCACAAGCAAAAGCTAAATTCTTGGGTCCTATAGCATTTACTTTTATAGCATTTACTCTTTCTTCCTCTGCTTTATCAACAAAATTATAAGCTGAGCAGTTTATTATAATATCTGGCTTATACTCCTCAAAAACTTCTAAAATCTTTTTTAAATTTGTTATATCAAGTTCCGTATGTCCTAAAGCTAAGAAATCTTTATCTTCCTTCTCAAACCTCTTTACAAACTCACTCCCAAGCTGTCCTTTAGCCCCTGTTATCAGTATGCGCATATTTCTTAAACTCTTCCTTTAATTTTTTAACAAAATTTTCAGTCTGAACCTTCTTCTCAAGAAGCCAATCCACATTATCTAAATACCACCTTACAGTCTTTTCTATCCCTTCTTCAAAAGAAGTTTTAGCTCTCCAGCCTATCTCTTTTTCTACCTTAGATGTATCAAGAGCATATCTTAAGTCATGCCCAGGTCTATCAGGTATAAATTCCATTAAATCTTCACCTTTCTCAAGTAAAGTTAATATTTTTCTTATTACATCAATATTTTCCTTTTCTTCATTGCTACCTACATTATAAATTTCACCTATAATTCCCTTTTCAAGAATACTCAAAACAGCTTCAGTAAAATCTTCCACATAAAGCCATGTTCTCACATTTCTACCATTCCCATAAACAGGTATCTTTTCATTGCTGATTGCCTTTGCAATGGTTAAAGGAATTAATTTTTCAGGATATTGCCAAGGTCCATAGTTATTAGAAGCTCTAATTATTACTGCAGGAAGTTTATAAGTTTTAATAAAAGCCTGGACAAAATGATCTGCTCCAGCTTTACTTGCAGAGTAAGGAGACTTCGCTCTTAAAGGACTCTCCTCTGTAAATTTAATACTCTTATCCTTCGGTAATTCTCCATAAACCTCATCGGTAGATATATGGATAAACTTTTTAACATTAGCATCCAAGGAAAGCTTCAGCAAATTAAATGTGCCGAGTACATTTGTTTTAACAAATACATCTGGCTGAATAATACTTCTATCTACATGAGTTTCAGCAGCATAATGAACCACATACTCAGGCTTTTCATTTTTAAATACTTCTTCCAAAGCATCCAAATCTGTTATATCACTAATATAGAGTTTGTATTTTCCTTCTATTTCTCTTAATCTATTTTTATCTCCAGCATACGTAAGTTTATCCACAACCACTACATCAAGACCAAGCTTCATTGCCTTCCTTACAAAATCACTCCCCATAAACCCACATCCACCAGTAACAAGTATCTTCATAATTCCCCCTGATATATAAAGTTATTCTCTGCTTCTTTTAATAATGGCAAAGACTTATCTTTTTCTGAAAGAATAGGGTTATCTATAGGCCACTTTATATTAATCTCAGGATCATTCCAGAATATACCTCTATCATGTTCCTTTGAATATTCTTTTGTAACTTTATATATAATTTCAGTATTATCTTCTAATGCTACAAATCCATGAAGAAAACCTTGGGGTATCCAAAGCATCTTTTTATTATCTTCAGAAAGCTCCACTGCAACCCACTTTCTATAGGTAGGAGATCCTTTCCTAATATCCACTGCAACATCCCAAATCCTTCCTTTAATACATCTTACCAGCTTCCCCTGTTCCATAGGTTTTAATTGATAATGAAGCCCTCTCAGAACACCTTTCTTAGATTTTGAGTGGTTATCCTGAACAAAATCATAATCTATTCCATTTTTTTTAAACTCAGATAATTTATAAGTCTCTATAAAAAAACCTCTTTCATCAGAAAAAACTGTAGGTTCAATGAGAATAACTTCAGGTATCTCAAGCTTAATAAAGTTAAAAGGCATCTTCTTCCTCCTCAGCTATAGCCAAAAGATACTTTCCATAATCAGTTTTATTTAACTTCTCTGCAAGCTTTAAAAGCTGATTTCTTTCTATCCATCCATTCCTATATGCTATCTCCTCTATACATCCTACCATAAGACCTGTCCTTTTCTCTACGGTCCCTACAAATTCACTCCCATCAAGAAAACTATCATGAGTTCCCACATCAAACCAAGCAAAGCCTCTTCCTAAAAGTTTTACCTTAAGCTTTCCCTCCTTGAGATACTCTTCATTCAAAGAGGTTATTTCAAGCTCTCCTCTTTCTGAAGGTTTTATTCTATTTATCTTTTCAAGAACATCTTTATCATACATGTATAGACCTATCACTGCATAATTAGATTTAGGTTTTTTAGGCTTCTCCTCAATAGATAGAACATTCCCTTTCTCATCAAATTCAACTACCCCAAATCTTTCAGGATCTGGCACGTGATATCCAAAAACGTATGCACCATTATGATTCTCAAGATATTCTTTTGCTTCATTTAATATTTTCAAGACATCATGACCATATAAAATATTGTCTCCAAGAATGAGACAAATATTCTCACCTTCCACATATTCTTTTGCAGAAAGTAACCCTCCTGCTAACCCATTAGGAGTAGGTTGTATAGCATATGTAATATTCATTCCAAGATGTGAACCATCTCCAAGAAGATTTTTAAATTGAGATTTATCTTCAGGATTAATAACAATAACTAAATCTCTTATTCCCATAAGCATTAGTAAAGATAATGGATAATAGATCATAGGTTTGTTATATACTGGAAGAATATGCTTATTAGTACTTATGGTGACTGGATATAGCCTTGTACCTGTCCCCCCTGCTAAAATTACCCCTTTCATATCTCCCTCTTCATTAAATCTTTAAATGTCTTTGGTATAGTTACCCCTTCCACCTCAGGCTAAACTATATCATACTTATAAAGTATAGCATGATTAACATTAAGGTAATACCCGATATATAATATTACATAAAGGGTTTAATTATACCTTCTTCCCACATTCCAAGATGTATCAAAAGAGCTTTATCTACTTCTTTAAGCTTTTCCTCTGTCACTTTTCCTAATAACTTTATTAATCTTCTTTTATCTACAGTTCTAATTTGATTACACTTTATCTTTGAATCTAAAGAAAGATGTTCCTCTTCTTTTGAAAGAAAAACTTCAAAAGGGTAAACTTCTTGTGTCTTAGAACTGATGGGAAGAATTGTTATAGTGTTAGAAAATTCGTTATTTCTATTATTGGAAATTACTAATGCAGGTCTCGTCTTTCCTATCTCGCTTCCTACGATAGGATCTAAAACAACTAACCATATCTCTCCTCTTTTAGGAAACTCCATTCTATACCCATCCTTCTAAGGTTATCTTTTCCCACTCTTCATTTATAATCTCATCTTCATCCTTTGTTCTTTTATACCCTTCCACTAAAAGGTTATCTAACTCCCTTAACTTTAACATGCTTATTTCTTTTCTTAAAACCTCTGTAATAAATTTACTCTTATTAGGTATCTTCTCTAATTCTTTAGCTAAATCATCAGGTATCGTAATATTTAATCTCCTCATTTTTTACACCTCCATTTCTGTATAAATTATACAGCAAAATATATGTATATACAAAAAAGACTACATAATTTCCACTTTGTCTAATCTCTTTAAAACCAAGCTTTTTTAACATTTTTATTATTTCTTCATGTTTAGCCTGTGCTAATTTAGAGATTTATCTTGACTTTTTCAGTAAATATTTCTATAGGTATAGGTTCTCCAAGAATTTTACGAGATTCTATATACAATTTTATAGCATCTTTTTTATTTTCTTAAATATACTAATTATCCAACAATTATTACTAAGTTTGAATGTAACGGCAAGTATATAATTTATAATAACCTATTAACAATCTTCCTTAGGAAATAACAATATACCATCCTTAGTCATTTTTTCTAAAATATCTTTTATCTTTTCATACTCCTCTTTTGTATAAATATGAGGCTCAAGACGAGGAATATTAAGAGCCTTCTTTACTATAGCGTAGTCATCACTTCTCTTTTTTCCATCATAAACTACAAGAAGATCCACATCACTTCCCACAGTATAATTACCCTTAGCATAAGATCCAAAAAGAATTACACGAACAAGTGGAAGTTTAGTCTCAAGTATTTTAAGATTTTGAAGAAGTAGCTGAATAACTTCTTCTTTACTTAATTTTGGATAAAAGATCTTCACAGAATTTGAGAATTTCCTCTGCATATGATATAAGTCTTCTTGCCTCCTCCTTAGTATACCTATTTCGTGGAAATCCTGAAGGATGAGCATCAGGATATCTTGTAGGGATATACGCCTTATCTAACTCCAAAGCCAAATTTATAAGTTCATCTGAAACTTGGTATCCCTTGGACAATTCAATTAATAGATCAGCCACTGAATGTCCCCAGGCTTCAGCTCCTATCTTTTGAAATATCGCTTTTACTGCTTTCTCTGCCGATTGTTGGGAGGAAAAGCATGCCCAGTTATAAAATCCTGCTGCTAAATCATTCTTAGCATGTTCTAAATCCCATCTTGCCTCATTTATCCAGTCTTGGCTTCTTTCCATAGTTAAATTATATCATGAAGAGACTATCTCTTACACTTTTACAAAATACTTTATTAATCTGCTTTTCTAGAACTCTAAGTAGAAAAAGAGGGTAAGAATAGACAGTATTTAAGTAAATTATAACTTTATCAATTAAAAGTTTTCACCTCCTGAAAAGTTAACAATTTACCTTCTCAGGAGGTGTTTTTGTTAAAGATTTTTATCCATTAAAATTTAAAGATAATAACTTAGATCATCTAAAACTGCTAAATTGTTTCTACTGTGCTTCTTTCAGATATTCAATAGATGATTGAGCACTTTCAACATATTCACTATTAGGATAATTCTTTATAAGCTTTTGATACTCTTCTATAGCCTTTTTATAATCTTCCATAAATTCATAGCATAAACCAAGTTCATACTGAGCATCATCAGCCCACTCACTCTTCGGATAATCCTTCAAGAATTTTTGGTATTCTGCTGTAGCTTCTTTATACTTTCCTTCAAAGTAAAGGTCACGGGCTTTTTCATATGCCATTTCTTCAGGTGTAGCTTCTTCCGCTTCCTCCGGAGCTGCAGCAGGTGTTTCTTGAGTAACAGCAGGTGCCTCTTGAGGAACAGTTGCCTCTTCTTCAGGTTTTTGACCTGTGCTAGATACAATAATAGCTATAACTATCACTACAACTAAAGCAATTATCACATAAGGCAGCCATTTAGGATATTTCTTCTCTTTCATCTTACTTACCTCCTTTTA
>Ga0209508_1002674_pt1 | contig 11321 bp, 13 predicted proteins | sample AD_UKC129_MetaG_FD_184427 | JGI IMG/M metagenome (GOLD analysis project Ga0209508, IMG submission 184427) | Active sludge microbial communities of municipal wastewater-treating anaerobic digesters from Canada - AD_UKC129_MetaG (SPAdes) (version 2) | ecosystem: Engineered > Bioreactor > Anaerobic... | reverse complement strand
ACCGGGGTATTGCATTTTTGCAAGCCCTAAAAAGGCAAGGGATTGTATTTAGTACCACCCCTTAGGGACGTTCTAACCTCGAACCCCCTGGCGGAAGGGTGTCGGTAATGTCGATACCCATTAAAAGAAAGAGGACCGGGTGAGGAGCCCGGCCCTTTGCGGTTGCCGATTGGCGGGAGAGGGTACAAAACGGCAGTAGTAAAAAAACATTTTAGGCAGAGGCAGGCAATGACTTGCCCTGTCCTCTTTTTTGCCGGCGCATTTCGTACAAAACGGTTCGGTTTTGTACAACAGAGAGGGGTAAAAACGGACAAAGAAGTATTGACATAGAAGGATAAAGGGTTTATAATTGGGCTAGAAAGGGGTAGAGAAAGGAGATGACGGCATGGAAAAGGCCGTTTGTTACATAAGGGTTTCTACAGAGGAGCAGGCTAGAGGCGGAGTTTCACTGGCGGCCCAAGAAGAAAGGCTTGCGGCCTACTGCAAGATGACCGGGCTGGAGATAGTGAAGGTAATCCGGGAGGAAGGGGTTTCGGCAGGCAAGCCCCTGGCCACCAGGCCGGGCGGAGAGAGACTGTTACAATTGGTGGCCCGTAAGAAAGTTAAGCACGTGGTGGCCCTGAAACTAGATCGGCTTTTTCGGGACGCCGAGGACGCCCTGCACCAGACCAAGGCCTGGGATAAGGCCGGGATAGCCCTACACCTGGTGGATATGGGCGGGCAAACCCTGAATACGGCGACAGCCATGGGCCGGTTTTTCCTGAATATGATGGCCGGCTTTGCCGAGCTGGAGCGAAACCTGATAGCGGAGAGGACGGCCACGGCCCTAGCCCACAAGAAGACCCACCGGGAAGTTTACAGCCCTACTCCCTACGGCTTTGACCGGGTAGAGGAAAGCCTGACGGAAAACGCCCAGGAGCAGGAGACCCTGGCGCAGATATTCGCCTGGAGACAGGCCGGCTGGAGCTTGAGGAAAATCGCAGCGGAACTGAACAGGCGTGGGGTGCCCACGAAGCAAGGCGGCCAGTGGTATGCCTCTACGGTGCGATATCTCCTACAGAACAATCTTTATCAGGAGGTGGCCTAAATGGCCGAAAGACTTTTGACCCCGGAGGAAGCTGCTGAGCGACTCGCGGTAAGCCCCAAGAGTATTCGGGAATGGCTGCGACAAGGAAAGCTCAAGGGGGTCAGGGCGGGAAGGCTCTGGCGGATAAGGGAGCGCGACCTGGAGGCCTTCTTAGACCCTGTTCTCCATGCCCTGGAGACTGCTCCAGAGGACGACGAACCCTTGGCTGAAGAAGACAGAAAAGCCATTGCCGAAGCGGAAAAGGCGATAGCCCAGGGCAAGACCAAGCCCTGGGAACAGGTCAAAAGGGAAATAGGACTATGAGGTTTGAGGTGACCGAGCCGGCCGAAAGAGACCTGGCTGACCTGGACAAGAAAACCCAGAGGCGCATTAAGGCTGTCCTAGATCGGCTGCTGACCTACCCGCAAGCCATAGACCTGAAGAAACTCCAGGGTAGCCCGGAGAGATGGCGGGTGAGAGCGGGAGACTGGCGGGTTATCTTGCGGATTGACCGGGAGCAAGGGGTTCTCTACGTCCTGCGGATAAGGCATAGACGGTAGAGCCGAAGAAACAAGGAGGATTTAAAAGTGAGTCAAACAAAGGAACTTAAGGCGTGCCACGAAGACTGCAAACTGCCTCTTGCAATATTTGAAGGAGATCCCTTATACCAAAAACCGCTAAAAATTCCGCATATGAAAACATGCCAGTGTGAGCCAAACCATCTCAATTGTATGACTGCGAAAGAGTGGATTAAGTGCCAACTCGGGGTATGGCAATTTACATATGAGAGGCGCGATATAAGAGATAAAAACGTCCACCCAGCAACCTTCCCGATTTCTTTATCTAAGCGGGTCATAAGTCTCTTTACTCACGAAGGAGAGCTTGTCCTCGACCCCTTCGTCGGAAGTGGAACAACTTTAGTTGCTGCTAGTGATTTAAACAGAAATGCTGCTGGATTTGATTTACAAAGGACATATACTGAATTGTGCGCTTCGAGGCTGTCCGCCAATCCAAATCTTTTTAATACCGCTATCCAAATTGCAATACAGGACGATGCCAGAAATATTCCCCTTTACCTCGAGCCCGAAAGCGTAGCCCTTATCTGGACATCCCCGCCTTATGCCAACCTTCTCAATCGAAGGCGCAAAAACAAGTCTCGCCGTAACAGGAAAAATGAACAATTTGGTAAGATCGAACAGTATTCACAAGACCCGCGCGACCTGGGCACGATGGAATTGGACACATACACAAAGGCGATGGGGGACATCTTTGAAGGGCTTCTGCCATTGCTGAGGCCAAAAGGCCACTGTGTCATCAACGTACCCGATATGTGGTGGGAAGATGAACGTATTACAATTCACGTATCTCTGATTCAAGAACTCAGACAGCGCGGTTACGAGCTTCGCAATATTATCATCTGGGATAGGACGAATGTCGTTAACCAAATTGGGATTTTCGGTTGGCCCAATAATTACATTACTATGGGTGTTACTTTTGAGTACCTTTTAGACTTTTGGCGCCCGCTTTAACTCTCAAGAGAAGGAAGGAAAACAGAATGAAGATATTCACAAAACAAGATTTAATAAATGCCCTTCAAGAGATTCGTGCAATGGGTTGGGTACCGAATCTCAGGCCGGGGAACGCAGGTGCCGTAGGAAATACACTTGAAGACCTTTTAGAGATTCAAGAAAACAATTTACCCATTCCTAATGCTGCCGAATGGGAATTAAAATGCCAAAGAATTGGGACGAGTTCTTTAATAACTCTGTTTCATATGGAACCATCACCGCGTGCAATAAGATTCGTCCCTAATATCTTACTGCCTAAATATGGCTGGCCACATAAACAAGCGGGAATAACTTACTCAAAAGATGAGATGAGTTTCCGCCAGACAATAAGTGCGCTTTCAAGAACAGACCGAGGATTTGGTATAGTGGTAGACCGTAGACAAAGGAAACTCTTGGTATCATTTGACGCAAGGTGTGTTGACCAACGCCATAACGAGTGGCTTACATCTGTAAAAGAACGGGTTGGCCACCTTGACGAGTTAAACCCCCAGCCTTATTGGGGGTTTGATGATTTATTTCACAAGGCTGGAACGAAATTATTGAACTGCTTTTTCGTTAGGGCTGAAGTAAAGAGAGAGGAAAGCCAGGAGTTTTTTCGTTATAGCGAAATTATGGTCTTGGAGAAGTTTTCCCCAGAAAAGTTGATCAACGCTATAGAAAACGGTTACATCTTAATTGACTTTGACGCAAGAACAGGGCATAACCATGGCACCAAATTCCGTCTCCGCCAGGATAGGTTTCATGAACTGTACGAGAAGGTTACGCTCATTGAATCCGATAGAAATTGAACCCCTTCCCCGGTGGACACCCTCTCCACCGGTGAATAAAGGTTGACAAGGGGTATGGATAGACACCCTTACCAAACCCCTATCCATCATGATAAGGGGTTGATAAGGGGTAGAGGAGCGGGAACCGCAACGACCGCAGCAAGACCGCAAAGAGGCTGAGGAGGCCAACGGCATGGGGAATAGCGAGGATAGATTGCTGACAATCGCAGAAATAGCGCAAGAGCTGAAACTGCCAGAATCAACGGTGAGATATTACCGGGATCGGTTTGCTGATTTTATACCGACCGTAGGCCGGGGGCGCGGCAGGAAGTACAAACCGGAGGCCCTGGAGGTATTGCGGTTTATTGCGGAAGGGTTGCGGAACGACCTAACCGCATTGTTTATCCGGCAAGAATTACCACAAAACCTGATGAAGATTTTTGATAAGCTTCCAAAATCGGCTTTTCCTCCTTCCCCTGCCCCTTTTGGGCAAAATGGCCTGGCCACATTCGCTTCTGCTTTCCCTGCCTACGGGGCTGCCAAGGCCATTTTTGCGGCTCGGAGGGGCTGGCCTACGGACGAAGAAGGCAGGCCCAGGTATGTCTTAGAGGTTAACGGAAACAAGCTGAAAGGCCAGGTTATCTACCACATCATCCTTCCTTGGGACGCCATGGCAAATGAGGTTACTGTGGCCCACAAGGAGCTGGCCTGGGAAATTCTCAAAAGTATGGGGCCGGACACAGCCTGGCTCCATATGTTGCTTTTGGCCTACGCCGTAGACCCGGCACGGCGCGATGACCGGACAAAAAAGTTTGTCATTCCCAGGGAAGAAATCTACCGTTGCCTTGGCCTGGATAAACGGAGCGACCTTAACAGGAGAGAGAAGGATCAACGGGCCTTAGAGGAAATCAGGAAACTGCGCCATTTAGGGCTGCAAATCGTTCACCTGCAGTGGGCGGGGAAGAAAGCTATACGCAAGAAAGGTGAAAACAAAGAGATTGACCTTTACAACTGGGATAAAACGCTAGGGCCTTTGTGGGAGATATACCCCCGCGAGTTTGGCCAATCTTACATAGACTGGGATGAAGACGGTAAGGCCGTAACCCGATGGACAGACTGGCAGTTAATCGGCAGTGAAGGCCCGTGGGGGGACATCTTCTTGCATGGAGAGAAATCCATGCGGCAATTTGGGTACCTGGCCCGGGATATGCTTGAGAAGATAGACCGCTACCGTTGCCCCTGGGGAGCGGCCCTAGCCGTAATGCTTACCTTCCAGGCCCGGTTTAATCCTTTTGGGCCGATAAAAGTATCTAACCGAGAAATCATAGAGTTTGCGGGCGGAGAAGAATACCCCACCGACTTTAGAAAACGGTACGACATAAAACAGCAGGTACTGAACGCCATAGAGGAGCAGCGAAAGTGGGGTTTGGAACCGAACTACAACCAATGGCCGGAATACCTGCGGCCCGGAGGAGACGCCGACAAAGCCGATAACCTGGAGGATGCCCCTTGGGACGCCTGCCCGGAGCAAAGGCTGCCTGCCGGCTATTGGGATGACTTCCTGCGATGCGAGACCATCTTTAAGCCCGCGGGAGGCAACCAGGCGGAAGCTATGGTGCAGGCTAACCGGCAAGTCAAGCACTTACCGGAAGAGGCCTCTCCGCACATGCTACCGGAACCGGAGAAGCCAAAAAAGAAGGCATGGACAGGGAGCGATATTAAGGAGCTGCGAGAAAAGCTGAGGCTTACCCAGAAGCAGTTAGCGGCCTACTTGAAAGTAAGTCCTATGCTGATAAGCCATTTTGAGACGGGTAGGCGCAAACCTAGCCTCCAACAAAAACAGAAACTGAATCGGCTAGAAAAAAGCCTTCAAAATGACCCCAAATCCTTGGGACACTAAGAAGAAGGACTATACAAGCTTGTATAGTCCATGAAAGGCATCAAAAATTGCCTCAAAGCCTTGTGGCACAAGGACTGAGGGACTATACAAAAACCTCTAGTATCCGGCGATAAAACCTCTAGTATCCGGCGATAAAACCTCTAGTATCCGGCGATAACTGTATAGTCCTCGCAGGCCCGCAAACCCGCATGGCACAAGGCTTTGCGGGCTTTGTTTTTCTCTGACCCCGGGCCCTAATAAGTATAAGGAGTATAATTCGCCCCGCCCCTGGCCTAGAGGCCGGGGCGGGCGGTATACTTATACTAAAATCCGAACTCGAAAGAAGGTTACTCCCATGCCAGAGAAGTTCACCCTTGCTAGAGAATTTACAAACCCTGTCCTAGAGCGAGCCTTGTTGGCAGCGATAGCTTCTAGGCCGGAGACTTACTGGGAAGTGCTAGACTTACTCCCACCAGAGGCCCTCACCGAAACCCGGCAGGCATTTGAGGATCTGGCCGCGGCGGTGGAGCAGGAGAAGCCCTTGCCGGCGGTGGGAGGGGAGCCGGCCCAAGACCCGGTGGCCGCGGCCAGGGAGCTAGCCGGCCTCTATCAAAAGCGGCTGTTAGCCGACCTGGCCCAAGCCTTCCTGGAGAAGCTGCGCGGGGAGACTTCGGCTACAGAGCTGATGACGGAGTTAGAGGACAACCTGGCCCGGGTGCAACAGGCGGTCAAGGAGCTGCGGGCCGGCCAGGTGGTGGCCCTGCCTGACCTGTTGCCAGAGGTGATAGCTGATATAGCGGCCCGGCGGCAGGCAGTGAAGGAGCAGGGGGCGGCGGCGGTAGGGCTGCCTATTGGGATACATAGGCTGGATAAGTTATTAGGAGGCCTCCAGCCCGGACTACATTTACTGGCGGCCGAACCCGGGCAGGGTAAGACTACTTTCACCTTGCAGGTAGCGGCCCATGTGGCGCAGGCAGGTTTCCCGGTACTGTTTGTGAGCTTTGAGGAGGCTCTGCCCAGGCTGACCCTGAAGGTTGTCTGTGCACAAGCAGGGCTTGAGGCGAAAAAATTCGCGGATGGCTTTGGTGACCCGGCGGAGCTGGAGCGGGCGGTCCGGGAATATGGCCCGAAATTGGCGGCCTTGTATTTCATCGAAGGAACGGCCAGGCTGACGGTGCCGCAGGTAAAAGCCAAGGCATTGCAGGTAATGTCCAAAAGGAAGGCCGGTAAATGCCTTGTGATAGTGGATTACCTGCAGAGGTGGGCGGCCGGGAAACGAGAGTTTAATGACTTCCGGCATATTGTCTCCGGCCTGGTAAGCGAGCTGCGGGAGCTGGCCCTTAGAATTGATAGCCCGGTGTTGGTTATTTCTAGCCAAAACCGGCCCGGTCAGGGGAGCGCAAGCCTGGTAAGCCTGAAAGAGAGCGGCGACTTAGAGTATTCGGCTGACACGGCCCTTTTCTTGGTGGAGCCTAAACACAGGACCGCTACTCCTCCGGCGCGGGCGGTTGACCTGGTGGTAGAGAAGAACCGCTATGGTGATAAGGGTAAGGTAGAGCTTATATTTAAGCCTGATATTGGGACCTTCAGGGAGGAAGCAAGAAATGGCTGGGCAAGTTAGTCTGACCCTTGCAGACCTTGAAGCATATCGCGGCCAGGGGAGCGGCGCGAGGAGCGGGAAATACCTGCGGTATTACTGCCCGATACACGGAGGAGATCACCAGAGAAGTTTATCCCTGGATCCTGATACCGGGCGGTTTCACTGCTTCGCTTGCGGGGCATGGGGATACCTGGAGGAGAAAAAGCAGGAGTGGATCGAGGAGCATAAAAAGAAGACCCCCTGGAGGCCTTCAGAAGGGCATACAGGCCGTCTAAAAGGGGCGGGCATAGGTAAATATATGGACGCAGTAAAAAAGCCCGTTGTAGGCCCTGGAGAGTTTGCTGCAAGACCAGAACTAGAGAAGGTGTTGCAGGAGCTACAAAAGGCCCTACCCGGAAGCTTAGGGGAGGAGTATCTGAGGCGGCGGGGTATTCTGCTTGAGCTGGCCCAAGCCTGCGGCGTAGGCTATGCGGCAAGTGGTAAGTGGCCCCATATGGCGAAGGGGCGACTTGTGCGTCAGTGGAAGTGGGGGCGGCTGGTATTCCCCCATACTAACCCGGCGGGCGAGGTGGTGAATCTTTACGGCCGGGCGGTGGGGGATAATGCGAAGGTGCCCAAAGAAGAGAGGCACGACCACCTGCCCGGTCCCAAAGGGATATTCAATGCCAAAGCGCTAAATAGCGATACGGTCTTTATCTGTGAGGGGGTATTTGATGCTATTTCACTGATGGCCGCAGGCTATCCTGATGCGGTGGCTATCTTTGGGGTGGATGGCTTGCGGTGGGAGTGGGTGAAGGCGAGGCGGATAGTTTTTTGTTTGGATCAGGATGAGGCCGGGCAAAGATGGCAGGACTTAGCATGGGAGGGGATACTGAGGGGGAAGGAAGTTTATTTCTTGCTCAAAGAGGTATATGCAGGCCATAAGGACTTAAACGAAGCATGGGTGGCTACCGGGCAGCTAGACATAGGGGCATGGAAAGAGTCTGCTGGTGAAGTTGTCCTCTTGCGGCGCGAGGAGCGGAGCTGAGACAGAGCGGTGAACGATACTTGTTCTACCTGCGGGTGGCTGAAGTTTGATTGCGGGGCATGTAAGCCCGGGCGGGATTCTGAGTTTGGCAATATATTTTGCAATATATGCAATACGAAAAGAGGGCTTCTTGGAGGTGCAACGGATGTAACGTAACGTGAGGATAAAAGAGGCCCTAAAAAAGCGAACCGACCGAACCGAACCAAGGGACAAAAAACGAATCAATCAAATCAATCAAATCAGGGAGCAAAAAAACGTGGAGCGGTGACGGTAGCCCCCAGGGGGATGGAAATCTTTGGGGACTGACGTCCCGGGACCGGGCGGGTGCCTTTCTGCGTGCAAAATTCCGTTTTTGATCAAACTGAAAACAAAAGTTGTCCCTTTGCCGATGGCGGAAAGCTAGGCGGGAAGGGCATTTTAAAGGCCTTCGAGGCGACAAAAAATGTCGCTTTTTTTCCCCAAAAACTCCACTTTTTTTGACGCAAAAACCTGCCAAAACTTGCCTTTTGAACAGCGAAAAACGCCGCGAATAGCCGCGAATCGGCGCGACTTTGTGCGTTGCACGGTGCTTGCACGGTGTCCGCATAGTGTCCGGCGGATGTCCGCAAGACGACCGGCGACCGACCGCGGGACGGGCGCGTGACGGCATATGACAGTGAGCTGCTGGCATATGTCGGCGGAGCGTTTCCGGCCCTAACAAATGCTAACAAATGCTAACACCGTGAGGCCGTAGGCGGCCCCAGGAGGCCTTCTTTTGTTTGGGGTAAGGTGTTTGTACCTGCTGGAGGGTGAAGGCCTTCCTACGGGCTACTAGAGGCCTTAGACGGGGTATCCGCAAGTTGAGGAGGAGGCCTTAGGGGATTACCCCCCCTATCGAGGAGGCGACACCTGGCCCGGGAGACCGGCGGGCGGCCCTCCAAAAACCCCGGAAGGGCTTTACGCATGACCGGGGTATTGCATTTTTGCAAGCCCTAAAAAGGCAAGGGATTGTATTTAGTACCACCCCTTAGGGACGTTCTAACCTCGAACCCCCTGGCGGAAGGGTGTCGGTAATGTCGATACCCATTAGTGGAGCGCGCAGGCACGTGCGGGCGCAGGTGGCAGGTGGCAGGTGGGCAGCGCAGGTGAGCGGCACCGGCACGACAGGCACCCCGGGGGGCCCACCAGGGGGGGTGGGGGTTGTGAAAATAGATCCCCAATTCACTTCCACAGAAAACAAAAGTGGCGCAAAACGCCTGCTAGACTGCGTTATGTGTTGTCTGTTTTGTTTGAGAGTCTCGAAGAGAGGTGCTGGCGAATGGAAGCGAGGTTTGTTGACGCTCAAAACGCCGAAGTGAAACGCAATCGAGTTGCCAGGGCACACGTTGAGTTAAAAGAGCGTGGCGATCCAGATGCGCTGTGTGATGCTGAAATTGATGAGTATTTATCTTGGCAACCGTTGATTCGATTGGCTACGAGTGTTGAATTATGGTGAGAGGGGCGCGTGACCCGGTCACATAGATTGAAAGTTGATCCATGTAAGAGATGCCAATATATATATAGTATCTCGTACATGAAAATTGTCTACAATTAAGGTTCTAACGCTTTCCCTGACGGCGTTTCGGAGATTTTGTGTTGGCGACATGGGATGTCGCCAAAACGGCGATTTAGCGACATGGGATGTCGTTTTTTTGTCGTTGGGGTTGGGGGGGTGTTTTGCGAATTGAGCAAGCGGATCAAAAACGTTCGCTATATAGACATCAAAACGGGTGAGATCACGGGCGTCATAAACAAATTTGTGAACACCACTTTCGACGACGAAAAGGGCTATCTGTTTTGGAACAGGAAATCTGGCACACGTTTGTTTGATGAGGTTAGGTTGCCGAAAGATTTCAGTTTCACGGAAAAGGGAATGTTCTATGATTTGACTTTGCTGATTTTTGCTGACACAAACATGCTGGCATATCGTGGGAACGACAATACGATAAAGCCGTGTGACACGGAGTATATTGCTGATTACTTGGGTGTAAGTTTACGTCACGCTCAGCGTTTCATGCAGAAGCTGATCAAGCATGAGGTTGTGGCGAAGGTCACTGTTGAAGTTGGTAAGGTTAAGCAGCATCAATACTACGTGAATCCGCTTTATGCGTTTGATTCCAGGTGGTTGTCTTTGAATTTGTATTTGATATTTCAAAAGCAGTTGGATCGGTTTCTTCCGGATTGGGTGAAAAGTGAGTTTGCCAAGAAGATCCAGAAGGAAAAGAGCGATTCCAATTGTGGCGAACGCAAGAAAGAAGTCGTGTGATGATAGAAGAAAGGGGGACTGCACCGAGCCGGTTATGCCGAAACGCTTGATATGGTGGTTAATTACCGCGATCACCACGAGTCCGCTTAGAGCAGGGAGGGGCTTTTGCGTCTAAGGAGTGGTTGGATGCGTTCCATCATCACCTACTACGGCGGCAAGGGTTACAGTTGGCGGCGGATCGTGCCTCATTTCCCGCCCCACCACACATACGCTGAACCATTTGGTGGCGCAGCGAACGTACTGCTGAACAAGCCGCCGTCACCCGTAGAAGTGTACAACGACATCGACAGCAACGTGGTCACGATTTTTCGTGTATTGCGCGATTACCCTGATGAGCTACGGCGCGCACTGGAGTTGACGCCGTATTCGCGTGAGGAGTATGTGCGTTGCCTTGGGCCGCTGGACGGGCTCGACGATGTGGAGAAGGCGCGGCGGTTGATTGTGCGGTATCGGCAGGTGTTCGGTGGCACAGGTCAGCGAGCGACGCCAGGGCAATGGAGCTATTCTGTTACTGAAAGCAGTCGCGGCATGGCAAATGCGGTATCTCACTGGCTTTCGGCGATTGACAAGGTTTTGCCATCGGTGGTCGAGCGTTTCCGTCGGGTGCAGATCGAGAACCTTCCTTGGCAGGAAATCATCCGGCGTTACGACACACCCGAGACGCTGTTCTATTGCGATCCACCGTACCTGCTGTCTACCCGCAATGGTCGCGTCGGTTATGAGCACGAAATGACTGTTGAGGAACACCAAGAGTTGGCCGAGGCACTAAATAGCGTTAAAGGTCACGTTGTTCTGTCTGGCTACGCGTCACCCGAGTACGACGAGTGGTATGCGGGATGGGAACGGATCGAATTTGGGGCGACCGTGTTCGCACGCCTTGACAAAGGCCGTTCCTGCGACAGACGCACGGAAGTTTTGTGGATTAAGCCAGCGCTGCGGGGTTTACTTAATGACGAAGAATGCGTTGAGGTAGCAAGGAGGCGAGTTGCCAACCACACCGTGCAACAAGAGTTGAAGTTTGCTTAATAATATGGTTGCCGGCGCAGACTGGGAATGCTCGGGCTGCGCCGGAGGGTAGTACGTGGCATAATGCGAGGGGTGGGAGCGGCCACGTTATTTTTGGGAGGTGT
>Ga0209508_1002664_pt1 | contig 11369 bp, 13 predicted proteins | sample AD_UKC129_MetaG_FD_184427 | JGI IMG/M metagenome (GOLD analysis project Ga0209508, IMG submission 184427) | Active sludge microbial communities of municipal wastewater-treating anaerobic digesters from Canada - AD_UKC129_MetaG (SPAdes) (version 2) | ecosystem: Engineered > Bioreactor > Anaerobic... | reverse complement strand
AGCAAATAAACAAAAACTACTGGTGGGAAAATATCCACCAGTACGCTGGAGAAAAAGGCAGTCTGCGACGCAAGGTTAAGAAAACTTAAAAAAACAAAAGAAATAAAGGCCACAGAGAAAGACAAAGTCTTTCTCTGTGCATAACAACCTTGAGTTTTTGACTTCCGGTGTAATTTACTTTTTAAAAGTTTTAATATTTTAATCAGTTTTGCGGGATACTTTAACAGTGTTCAGAGGAAAATTATGGGGCATGCTGAGGACAAAGGAGGGCGAGAATCTAAATGTTTTCACTGAAGAAGCGACTTTTTTAAAAAATTTTTGGTACTATAGAAAAATAAATGTTAAAATGAAAAAAATAAAGTAAAAGGAGGGCTATTGTGGTGATATTTCAATTTCTGGAAGAAAAGCAGGTAAGTATGACAGTAGCAATTTTAGCAGTGATTTTTGTAATTCTTTCTGTTTTACTGGGAGTAATAGGTAGCCTCATGCTTGTTACTGGAAGGGTGGTAGGAGCCCTCGGTTCCTGGACCGTGGTTGCCTTATTCGGTTTTGCCGGAGCCATTCTCCAGGCAGTGGTTCTTTATCAGTGGTCAGCGGCAATCAATCAGAATCTAAATAATACCCGCCAGCTTTTTTCCTATCTGAAAGAACACATAGAAGACCCCCTGCGAGGAGAAATAGGATTTTTTGCCAATCGAATAGAAGAACTTATCATACCCACTTGGCCTTACTGGATATACTTAGTAACGTATTTCATCAGTCTTTTTACCAGTTGGTATGCTCTTTTGTGCAACCTGCTGGGGTTCATATTTTTGGCCATTTATATGCATAACATTTTCAAATCTACGAGCAAAGTATCTGACCTTAAAAATAAAGTTTATGATTACTTAAAAGAGAAAAAAGGAGCAACCATTACTGGCGAGGTCTATCGTATTCCCCGACGTAACATATTAGTTTTTATAATTTTAAGCGTTATCACTCTTTCTATTTACTGGTTATACCTGCTGGTTAAACTGAGCAGTGAAATCAACAATTATGTAAAAAGTGATGAGAAAATGAGAAAAGAAATAGAAGAAGTTTTCGGAGCAACCACTCAGGGTTAATGGTTAATTATATAATCGCTTTTAACATTTTATTTTTCTTAGCCACTATTTTAAGCGGTGGCTTTACTTTAAGTAATCTACTCCGCTGGGGAGCTAAGTTTGGTCCTCTCGTCGCTCACGGGGAGTGGCAGAGGCTTCTCATCTGTATTTTTCTCCACGGAAACATATGGCATCTGTTTTTTAATCTATACGCACTCTATTATTTAGGACGTATGGCAGAAGAAATATATGGATATCGCAAATTTTTCGGTATTTATATCATCTCCGGAGTGAGTAGCAGCATTCTGTCTTATTTGCTGAATTATTCCCAGGTGGGAGTGGGCGCGAGCGGTGCCATATTCGGCTTAGCGGGAGCAATTTTCGCCAGTGGTCTAAAATATCACAATACCTCTCTTCACCAGATAGGAATGAGTCTTTTGCCTTTCATTGTGATAAATTTGCTCATCGGTGCGCTTTCTCCTGCTATCGATAATGCCGCTCATCTGGGAGGAGTACTCAGTGGCATGCTTTTGGGATGGGTGATAAGCCCTGGCAGTTCCTGGATTCGGTGGAAAAGAACTCTGGAAGAAGTGCTCTACTGGGCGACCATTGCCTTTGTAGCTTTTGCTATATTAACTTTTTTCGTCCCTAACCTGGCTCCAGGAAGAGCGTCCTTAGACAAAATTATAACCTTTCACAATGAAACCCAGAAAATACTTTTAAAGATAGAAACAGGATTCTTACCCTCCCCTTCCGAGGTAGAAAAACTTTCTCCCCCTGACCGGAAAGCCAGAGAGATTAAAGAACTGCTCCTTACCCTTCTACAGGAAGGGGGAAAAGACTTTTCTCTCCAGAGAGAGATTGAGGAAAAATTTTTCTCCTGGAGAGATGAAATCTTGAATAAATATCAAGGAATTATTCTGGAACAATCTCCCTAAAAAGAGACCAAACAGTGCCAGATAAATAAATAACCCAGAAAATCAACCTCTTCCCAAACTCGGCGTACTAACTCTGGGTCTCCGCTTAAAGGTGGCAGTTCTTTAGCTTTTTCCTCCCAGGGAATGCAAGCTCCCGGTTTTCTTTTTACTTCTTCCATTTTATTCCTCCTAATATTGACCATATTCTCGGGTAAAATCAGTCAGCGCCTTAACATTCTCTACTTGAGCATCGTTCTGAATGATGGCACTGGCATCCATAATGTAGCCCCCATCTCGAGCCACTTCATCAATAACCTTTTTACAATAGTCTCGAACTTCCTCAGGTGTTCCTATCGATAAAAGAGTGTTGGGAATACCACCACTTATACAGAATCTATCCCCTAAAATCCGATGAGCCTTAAATATGTCACTCCTGTCCACATGGAAGATAACGCTTCCCGCTGGCAGCTCCCGAAAAGTAGAAAGATGAAAATCCCAGTTTCCCTCGGCATAAAGGAGAGTTTGATGGCCCTTATTCCACAGTTCTTCCAAAATAGGTTTAGTAGTAGGCCAGTAGATATCTTGAAAATGCCGAGGGCTGATAAAAGGAACAGAAGTACGGTGCATCCACATAGCCACCGGAACATTTTTTTCTGGGTCTGCTCCAGAGAGAGCCACTTGAAAAAGATGAGGCATTAAGGCTTCACAAGCAGCTAAAACTTTATCGGGACGCTCCATCAAGTCTCGAGCCAGGCCATAATATCCCCGTAATTTATCAGCTAAGATATCCAGCGGAGCTTTTAATATGCCGGAGATAGCAGAAACTGTTCCGGTTTCCTCTCGCAAAAGTTGATTTTGCCGCCCCAAAGCATCAAAATATTGCATCATAGCCATCCCTCCTTTTAAGAAAGCCAGGTTATGACGAAAAGTAGTTGGCTTTCCCGGAGGAACGATGTCCTGAGAAACCCGGGGAAGCCAAACGTTAAAAAGGTAATCAGTAGGGTCTTTAATTAGGTCATCGTATTCCTCGGGTTTCATAAAGGCTTTCTCTTCTGGAGGTTCTCGATACTGAAAACCTACATCAGGAGGGATATCAATACCCGGAGTAGCATAATAAGTCAGATTAATAGCTTGAGTTAAGCCAGTCCATACATATACCATATTACCTACTACTGCATCCCAATCAAAATCAGCAGCACATTTTCGGGCCGCTAAAAAAGCTTTTTCATAGTCGTGGGTCACTTCTTGACAGGTGTAGCCAGCATAAAGAGCAGTAAATTCAGCTACAAAAGGACGAATGGGGATCATGTCTGGTTTTTCATTCTGCATTGCTTTGGTGTACCTCTTCAAGCGTTCCTGATAAAGTTCCTCTTTAGATTTAGACATACTTACCTCCTGTTCCTATTTAACTTTTTATCACCGGATAACCAACCACCATATCATCTTGAATATTTATAAGTCTTATCTCATTTTAGCCTCAATATACTCTTTTAAAGCCATTCCGTTATTAAATTTTTCTTCCTTCGCTCCATATAAAAGGGTAACTTTTCCTTCCCTTGCTTTTTGAATAACAATTGAAACCAGCTCTTTTTTGTGGTCTAACCCCTGGAAATACCTTTGCTTAAATTCATCCCCCTTTGCCGGGTCATGAGAAAACCACTTTCTCAATTCCTCGCTGGGGGCAATATCTTTCAACCATAGGTCTACATTTGCCCTTTCCTTATTTAGACCTCGAGGCCAAAGTCTATCTACTAATATTCTAAAACCATCGCTTTCATGGGCTTCATTATAAACTCTCTTAATATCTATGGCCAATCTTCAACTCCCTAAATTCGTAAAAATGAACAGGCACTCTCAAAAAAATTATACCCACCAAGCTTCTCCAATTTTTTCTTTAATCACTACCTCTTTCAAAAGAGCCACTGCTTTTTCAAACCCTTCTTTCCCGGACATAAGAGAATCTTCATGTTCGATAGATAAAACTCCATCATAGCCGATGAGGCGCAAGGTACTCACAAAATCTTTCCAGAAACCCAAATCATGTCCGTAACCAATAGTTCGAAATATCCAAGACCTCTCACTTTCCCGAGTGTAGAGTTTAGTATCTAAGTTTCCATTTACTAGACTATTTTTAGGATCAATTTTGGTATCTTTAGCATGAACATGATAAACTGCACCTTCCAAGGACCGGAGAGCTAAAAGAGGGTCTATCCCCTGCCAGAAAAGATGGCTGGGATCAAAATTAGCTCCGATTACATCTCCAACCGCGCTGCGGATTTTCAATAAAGTCTCAGGATTATACACACAGAAACCAGGATGCATCTCAAAAGCCACCCGAGTTCCATGGTCTTGAGCAAATTGGCCAGCCTTTTTCCAATAAGGAATTAGCTTCTCCTCCCACTGCCACCTAACCACTTCTGAAAAATCATTGGGCCAGGGACAGGTAACCCAGTTAGGGTATTTAGAATTCTCCGAATCACCCGGGCAACCAGAGAAAGTAATCACATTTTTTACCCCCAGTTTTTCAGCTAAAAGAACTGTATTTTTGAAATCCCGATGATGCTTATCAGCTATCTTTTTGTCGGGATGAACCGGGTTACCATGGCAACTCAAACCGCTGATTTCCAACCCCCGGGACTCTACCGCTTCTTTTAGTTTTTTTATTTTGTCTTCTTTAATAAGCAGCTCTTCCGGGTTTAAGTGAGCATTACCTGGATATCCTCCGGTGCCAATCTCCACTGCTTCTACTCCTATATTTTTAACGTAATTAAGAGCTCTTTCCAGAGGCTCGTTTTGAAAAAGCACCAGAAATACTCCTATCTTCATTCCTTTTTCCCCCTTTTTCAATAAAATTTGATTCAGCATATCATAAACAAGTTATTGAAAAAAGACGGTATTTGTTTTCCAGCATTTAAATAGGAGAAAATGACACTAAGCTCCCCACCCTCATCCATTCTGTCATCCCGGAGTTGTTCTTTTGTTCAGCTTCGATAAGTTACTATTCTTTCCCTCTACTTAAATCTTTTTTTCTCCCCTAATAAATACCCCAGAGGGGTGTTATTCCTACCCCTTTTGTGGTTAAATATAGTTGGTAAACAGGAGTTTTCTCTATGGTAGGTGGAGATGAAAGAAAAGAAAGTAGCTGATTACTCCTTTTTGCAATTTGAAAATCTTTCTTCCTTTCCCTCTCTTGAGCACTTTGTCACCACCCGCCATCCTTTCCTTGACTTAAGAAAAGAAGAAGGGAGGGAGAGGCTAAGAGATATTTTAGGGGGAAAGGATATCTTCACTGTAGCTCAAGTGCATGGAGTGCAGTGGGTAGTGGTGGGAGAAAATTCTTCCCCCTCCTCTTTTTTAGAAACTCAGGCTGATGCACTCCTTACTCAGAGAAAAGGAGTATATCTGGGAGTGAAAGCAGCAGATTGCCTTCCAGTAATTTTTTTTGACCCGGGAAGAGAGGCTCTGGCTCTTTTACATGCCGGGTGGAGAGGAATAATACAAGGGATTCACCTCCGGGTAGCTCAAGCTATGAAGAATCTCTTTTCTTCCTCCTATTCTCAACTAGTGGTGGGAATAGGTCCAGGCATTGGAAAATGCTGCTTTGCAGTAGGAGAAGAAGTGGTAAAACTTTTTGAGCAAAAGGAACGAGGAAGGGAAAATATAGATAGAAAAGAAGGGAGATTTTTGATAAACTTAAAAGGCTTTCTCTTCGAGGAATTGATAGACCAGGGGTTTGACCCTCGCAAAATAGAAGTGGCTCCTCATTGCACCTTTTGTGAGAAAGAACTCTTTTATTCTCATCGAAGAGAAGGGGAAAGAGCAGGAAGATTTATGCTTCTTGCTTCTTTAAAAGAAGGAAGGTGATGAATTTGGAAGAAGGAATTGTGGCCCGTCATTTATTGGTAGAAATCATTGGCTCTCATTCTTTAAACGAAAAAGAAACCATGGAGAGATTTTTACAAGACCTAGCCCAGGTCTACAAGAGTGAAATTCTGGCTCTTCAAGTCTATCAGTTTCAGCCTTTCGGGTTGAGTGCACTTCTGGTTATGCCTGAATCTCATGTGGCTGTCCATACCTGGCCTGAACACGGCTATGCCGCTTTAGATATCTTTCTCAAAGTGGATTTGAGACCTCAGGATAGTATTCCTTTAATCGAGCAATATTTTGCTCCACAGGACATAAAAATAAGAGAATTAGAGAGGGGAGTGAAAAAGAAAGATGGAACTCTGGTACATCCAGGATTACATCAATGAATATAAAATGGGGCTTAAAGTAAAAGAAACCATCTTTCAGGTTAAAACCAGCTTTCAAGAGATTACTATTTTAGATACCTATCTCTACGGGCAGGTTTTACTGCTGGACGGTATAGCCCAGTTGAGTGAAAAAGATGAATTCATGTATCATGAGATGCTGGTTCATGTTCCCATGTTTTCCCATCCTCATCCGGAAAAAGTACTCATAATCGGAGGAGGAGATGGGGGAGCATCACGGGAAGTGCTAAAGCATCCGGTAAAAGAGCTAACTCTCGTGGATATCGATGAAGGAGTTATCGAGGTCTGTCAAAAGTATTTTCCTCACCTGGGGAAGTGGGATGACCCCCGTCTTACAGTTTTAATTGAAGATGCCCGTCAATACATTTCTTCTACTTCAGAAGTTTTTGATGTCATAATTATGGATTCTACCGACCCTCTCCCCCAGGGCGTGGCAGAGCCTCTCTTCACCCCCGAATTCTTTGCCCAGGCTTTCCACCGCCTTTCCCCCCAGGGGATAATAGTTTCTCAGATGGAACCTCCTTTTTTTGATGCAGATAGAGTAAAAAAGCTGTGTGAAGGCTTGAAAGTTTTTCCCATAGTGAATCTTTACTGGGGATTGGTGCCTACCTATCCCGGAGGAATCTGGAGTTATGTAATTGCTTCTAAATCTCCCGACCCTCGACAGCAGCAAAGACTCCCTGACTTTCCTACCCGTTACTATTCACCGGGCATTCACCAGGCTGCTTTTGTTTTACCCCCTTTTTTAGAGGATATGCTAAAAAATCAGAAAAAAGATAAAGGGAATTTTAGCTAAAGTGGCCACTCTCTGCCTCCTCGAGCAAGCAACGAGCGTCGATGGTAGTAAAGGCCCTCTATTTCTGCTAATCGGGAAAACTTCTCCCACTGTAGTGTCTGGTCATCCTGGGGGTAAATAAAAGAGGAGAACTTACCAAAATCCCTCACTGATAAGGGAGAGGAAAAAACTGCTCCTCTACCTGTCGGAAGTACATGGTTTGGCCCATAGCCGTAATCGCCTAAAGCTACCGGTGCCTGAGGTCCTAAAAATAGGGCACCGGCATTTTTTACTTTCAAACAATCTTTTTCCGGGTTTTCAGTTACAATCTGCAGGTGCTCGGGAGCAAGGAAATTAACTACTTCCCAGACTTTTTCTTTACTTTCTATCTGATATAGATATATGGGAGTTTCTCGAGAGAAAGAAAGAGGCTGGTTTTGCAACTCCCTTTCTAAATATCTTTTGGTTTCCAATAGTATTCCCTCATCGGGTGAGAGAAGGATACTCAAAGAGAGAGGGTCGTGTTCCGCCTGAGCTAAAAGGTCCAGTGCCAACCAGTGAGGTGAAGAGGTCTTATCGGCTACAATTACCACCTCTGATGGTCCGGCCAAAGAATCAATACCCACTATCCCCTGAAGGAGTTTTTTAGCTGCAGTAACATAAATATTGCCCGGCCCCACTATTTTGTCCACTGCCGGGAGAGAAGAAGTACCAAAAGAAATACCAGCAATAGCCTGTGCCCCTCCTACCCGGTAAACTTTTTTCACCCCCAGAAAGAAAGCGGTAGCTAAAATCTCTTTTTTGACTTTCCCCTGAGCATCAGGAGGAGTGAGAACTATGATTTCTTTCACTCCCGCTATTTGAGCAGGAACTACAGTCATAAGAAGAGATGAAGGATAGGGGAATCTCCCTCCTGGTATGTAGCAGGCTACCGAATTCAGTGGCCTCCACCTTTCTCCCAAGAAAGATGCAGAACGCTCCTCCCACCAGGAAAAAGGCTTCTGTTTTTGGTGAAAACTTCTCACATTTTTCTCTATTTCCCCAATGGTCTCCTGGAAACTTTTATCCATTTCTTTCCAGCTATTTTGGAGCTCTCTTTCTTCTATGAGCCATTTTCTTATATCGCAACCGTCAAATTTTTTGGTATAGTAGCGAAGAGCTCGGTCTCCTTCTTCCATCACTCTCTCTACAATTTCTTTTACCTCTTCCTCTGCTTTTTTCAGCTTCTTATAGAGTAGCTGACGGTTCAGCTGAAGGCTCCACGATAGCTCTTCTAAGTTAGAAACAGGTTTGATTACTATGGGCACTTCAGACATGCTGCATCACTTCCTTCAAGTCTCTTACTAAAAGATAAATTTCTTTAGAATGAGTTTTAATACTTACGGGGTTAGCCACCAATCTACCCGAGATAGGGACGATTTCTTCCACTACCTGCAAGCGGTTTTCTCGTAAAGTTTTCCCCGTAGAGACTAAATCTACAATAGCGTCGGCTAAACCTATGGGAGGAGCTAATTCAATTGAGCCATAAAGAAAAACTACATTAGCAGTTATACCACTCTCCTGAAGATATCGACGGGTAAAATTAGGATATTTAGTGGCAATCCGCAGAGCCTCCTTTTCTAATAGTTCCTCCCGGGAAGTAGATAGAGGGGCAGCTAAAACCATAGTACATTTTCCAATAGGGAGTTGTAATAATTCATAGACTTCGTTTTCTCTCTCTAAGAGAATATCCTTCCCTACTATTCCTATATCCGCCGCTCCAAACTCTACATAAGTAGAGGAATCTTTGGGATGAGAAAAAATAATGCGCCAGGGCAGGTCTTCTCGCTCTACGACCAGCTGCCGAGAGTTAACAAAATCAAGAGGTGGACACTGAGGTAAACGAGAAAGAAGAGCCAAAGACTCCTCCTTCATTCTACCTGTAGGTATGGACATAGTTAGCTTTCCCATGATTTGAACCTCTCCTGGATAAGAGTTTTAATCTTTCCTTCATCCTTTCCCTGATAAATAAGTTCTTTCCCTTGTAAAACCTGGATATCTTCTCCTTTTCCTTCTTCCATTATTACGGGGATTCCTTCCTTTCTCATTTTTTCTGCCAGAGCAAAGATAGAGGAACGAAAACGAGAAGGGTAATTTATAGTAATAAAAGGAAGGCGGCTTTCTTTAAGATTTTCTTTTTGCACTTCCATCAAGCGTTCCAAAAATAAGGCAAATCCGCAGGCCGGCAGGTTATTTCCTGACTTTTCTAAAAGCTCATCGTACCTTCCTCCCGCTAAAAGTGGATATCCTGACCGGGGAGAAAATCCTTCGAATACTACCCCGGTGTAGTAATCAAAGTCTCTCACTAACCCTAAGTTAATAAAGACATGTTCTTCCAGGTGAAAATCGCTAATGATATTCCATATTTCTTCCAGATAATCTAAGGCATCAATTAAGGGAGAATTGAGAGGATAATTTTTCCGAGTTTCTTCTAAGATTTCTCTTTTCCCTCGCAAGAAAGGAAGATGGAGAAGAAAAGGGAAAAGAGGGTGAGAAGAAATAGAGGTAAAATTTTCCAGAGCCACAAAATCCTTTTTCTTGAGCAAAGTTTTTAGAGAAAGTTTCTCTGAATGAGAAAGAGGAAGGGAAGACAACACTCCCTGAAATATACCAACGTGACCAATATCCAGCATAAAATCTTCTATTCCCAATTCCTGAAGAGCTAAAAGAGCTGATAGAGAGAGAGCAATTATTTCGGCATCGGTATCTACACCGTTTTTACCTAAGTTTTCTAAGCCCAGCTGGGTAAGCTCACCTTCTATTCGCAGAGGTGAAGAAGGATAGCGAAATATCTTCCCTACATAGTAAACCCGGTGAGGCGTAGATTCTCTCAGCTCTTTTTTACTGTACATCCGCATTATGGAAGTGGTAAATTCAGGACGGAGAGAGACTAACTTACCATTTCGGTCTACAAATTTATAGACTCTTTCCTTGGCTTCATCTCCTAAGGTATTTTCTAAAGTAGAATAATATTCTATAGTGGGAGGCTCCACTTCCTCATACCCCCATCTCTCAAAAAGATGGCGCAGGACAAATTCCATCTCCCGTTTTCTTTTTACCTCCCGGGGATAAGAATCTTTCATACCTAAGACTAATTCCAAACCATTATCTCCTCTCATTAAATAATATCTTAACTATTTTAGCAAAATAACGGCAAAGAATCACATTGTATATTATAAAAGTAGATTTTTATAGTTACCTGCAAATTTCATAACAGTGTTTCTCTATTTACTGAGGGGAAAAACCTTCCTCAGTAGTCTTTTGCTTTTTACGCTCTAATACGTTCAAAAAATGACAGCAAGGGATGATAGAGGTATCCCCATGATAATGAAAAAACCCTCACCCTAACCCTCTCCCTCGAAGGACGAGGAGAAATATGGATAATTATAGTATTACACAAAACCTGTTAAACTAACAAACTTTTAAAAAGTAAATTACATCGGAAGTCAAAAACTCAAGGTTGTTATGCTGGAGTATTTTATCTTCAGCATACTGGTGGATATTTTCCCACCAGTAGTTTTTGTTTATTTGCTTTTTAAGTCTTTGTTCTTTTCTTTTGCTTTTTGAAGGCTATAAGGGGGTCAAGCTCTCTTATAGCCTTCACCCTCACCCTAACCCTCTCCCTTCGAGGGCGAGGGAAGAAAAAGAAAGGGGATTATAAAGGGGTTTACCCCCTCATAGTTCTGGATTCCTGATAAATACACTCAGGAATAACGGCAAGAAGACACCCTCACCCTAACCCTCTCCCTTCGAGGGCGAGGGGAAAAAGATGTAGAGGGTTTTCCATCCTCTCCTCCGCCACGCCTGAGCGCTTTTATCAGGCATCCAGATGCATTTACCCTTAAACATTTAGATTCCTGATAGAAACATTCAGGAATGACAGACAAGGGGATGATAGAACCATTCAGGAATAACGGGTGCGGAGATGTCTCCCGCAATTTTTCTCTCACCTCTTGCGGGAGGGAGTGCCCGGGTTCCCTGCTAAATCAACGATTTAGCAGGGTGGGTAAGAGAGGGGGTTTTTAGCAAAAAGATTTTTGAGGGGAATCACCCTCACCCTAACCCTCTCCCTTCGAGGGCGAGGGGAAAAAGATGTAAAGCTCTCCCTTCGAGGGCGAGGGAAGGAATATGTGGGGTTCTTCCATTGAAGACGAGGGAAGAAAAAGAAAGGGGAATTAGTTTTGCGGTTAACTATAAAAACTCAAGGTTGCCATGTACTGAGGGACACTATAATTTTTCAAGTAGTCTTTTACTTTTATTGTTTTTTTGCTTCTTGCTTTCTGGG
>Ga0209508_1002662_pt1 | contig 11370 bp, 5 predicted proteins | sample AD_UKC129_MetaG_FD_184427 | JGI IMG/M metagenome (GOLD analysis project Ga0209508, IMG submission 184427) | Active sludge microbial communities of municipal wastewater-treating anaerobic digesters from Canada - AD_UKC129_MetaG (SPAdes) (version 2) | ecosystem: Engineered > Bioreactor > Anaerobic... | reverse complement strand
CTTCGATGAAGGAGACGTTTCCTTGAAAGACGATCTCACCCTCGGCATCGCAAAAATGGGCAAAGGGAACATAGCCCTCCGGGACGCCGTTGGGAGCCAGCCAGGTCACCTTGATCTCACAGGTAGTCCCTTCTGAGGAAAACCCCATTGCTTTTGGGCGAATTCGCTCGGGACCGAAGTAGTCCTTTCGACCGTTTACATACACGTATTCTGGCCCCCAAACAGATTCCGTAATCACACCATGACGCCTGCAGATACATGCGATCACTTGGCCACCCTTAGCGTCATTAGAAGACGCCCCGTGCCCAGGCATGCGGGCGAGAAATCCATACTGGGGCAAAACGTGCCCTTCGATAGTCCAGTCCGACGCTCCCCGATTGCACCAGGTTTCCACTCCGTTCTCCCACCGCACGTGGATGCGGTGCAGATCGCCGCCGACGAATTCCACATTGTCGATCCTCGCCAGGGCAAGGGCGCGCCCCAACGGAGCCAGGAGCCAGTATTTTCGCACCACATCCACACCAAATGGCTCGGAAACCATGGCGGGGTGGCCCGTCAAGACCTCAGTCGTGATGTAATCGTCGCTGTAAATTCCATGCAAACGAGGGTTCAAACCCGCTTGGTACCTCCCGGAATATCCGGCACCGTGAAGAACGAACCGGTCATGGTGGGCCGCATCAAACCACGGGATGCGCTCGGCATCTTCACACCGCCAGTTCCAAACAGACCAGCGATAGTAACCGGGCAGTGGCTCCCCAACCCGCAGATGGTTCGTCGTGGCACCATCAAGCCAACCAATCAATTGGTCGTGGCCACTCTCGGATATCTGTGGGGCTTGATTGCCGAGAAGTGTTCGAATCCAGGCAAATTGTTCTCCCCAAATTTTCCGGGTAAAGATTTTGTCGAAGAATTGGCCCTCGGCGGTCCAGTAATCATAGGGACTTGCACTACTCCACACGTCGATGAAATATGCCGTGGGGCCAATATTCTCAGCAATTTTAACCAGGTTGTTTTTCAGGAACGGCTCAATCTGATCCGCGCGATAGCGGTAGGATTGGGCCTGGCGGCCTTCGTTGAACCACGCCCGCACGGGTTCTCTCCTCTCAGAAAAGGCAATGGTCTGCAAGTAGGAAAAGCCTTCCGCATCCGGGTAGAAGTCGATGTAATTGTCGTGCAGGGCAAAAAGGACCCCCGCATCACGGCACGTTTTAGCGAGATATTGCATATCCTCTAGGGTTCCGAGGTGCGGATTGGGGGGATAGATTTCGGGCAAGCGGTAGTCATAGCCCCATCGCTGCCAGTTATGCCAAATGACCAGGCTGTCTGTCAGACCGTACTTGAAGGCCTTCTGCAGGGCGTCGGCACTACTCCGGTATCGCCCTCCCCACAAGTCAAAGACAAACCGTCCGGCCAGTTGTGGAACGCCCGGGGACGCCCGCAAACCGTTTCTTTCCCTCCACAGTTTGACGCCATCCCACACCGATGCGGCAGGGACTAAGGTAAACTCACAATGATGCGAAGCGTGCAGCGAACTGTGGTTAGATGCCGGGTCAACGACAAACGACGTTGGCGGAACGTCGCAAGCCTGGATCACCGAGATACCATTCTTAAACTCCAGCCCCACGAATGACGTGGACAATCGATGGCCGTCAAAACCCAAAGTGTAGGCTTGGGGATTCTGGACGACATTCCCTGGGCCAGCGTAAACGCGAAATGCACGCCCGGTCCATCCCCCGAATGCGACATCTTGCAAATACACGTGACGCCAGGGCTGCGGCTGAGGGATGTTCTCGAGGCGAAAACTGCTTTTTAAAACACCGTCGACAACCTTTAAGGACCCGACTAGATCAAAGGGACCGAGGAAACTATTGAACCGATGTCGAATGGTCACACTTTGCCCCTGAACATCGGGATTTGGTTCGACCTGTAACTTCCAATCGATCAAGCCGCAGGCGGAACGCGGGCGGTCCACGCGCGATCCTAACACAGTAACCTCAAACCCCTGGAACGCGACCTCTCTGTTGTCGAATCGAACTCGGACAAGGCCATCGAGTAGGCCTCGCGATCCCGGCACAACTTCATAAATCACCGGATGACCTGCCAGAGAAGTGGTCCCCAAAGTGATGGGGCGCTTCGACTCCGCGTTCCCGACGTGTGTTACCTCACTTCCACCGACGACAAGTGTTGGCTCTGCCCAAAAGGAAGAATCCCAGCCAGTATTGTTCTTGGGTCCCGGATGGGACTCCAACTGCAAACGGATCGTTTCCCCGGCAAAGTGGGAGAGATCCACCTCGTGCTCTTCCCACACCTTGGTCGCCGTGTGACGCTCGAAGACAACAGCACCGAACTCCCCCGCCGGCGCATCGTGCCTTGCCACACGGACACGGAACGTCACACCATCACTTTGCCCCTCCTCCTGCATTCCAAGGGAGAATCGTAACTGGATCGGCCGCACTTTGGGGAGCGTCACCGGAAATTCGACCAGGGCGGTCCCTACTTTGCCTTCGAACCAGGGCGGATGAATGACCAAACCCTTTTTGGCAATGCCGCCGAGTGTCCGAGAGCCCACATCGACCGAACCACGGTGCACCGAATGGGATCCGCGCCATCCGGGGGGCATCACCTCGGGCGGTTGCCCAAAAACCTGCATTACGGCCCGATAAATCGGGATTTCCTCCAACGCCATTTGTCCGCCCGGCGGGACGGCAAAAGGTACCCAATCCCAAATCGGCCCCTTTGTCTGGGGAACGTTTTTCATTTCAAAGATAAGGATGGGATGCAACGTGACGGCAACTCCGTCCACCTCGAAGATCGCCCAAGCGTGCACCGGATAATGGGCGTTGAAGACCCATTCCCCAGGACGAATCTGGACTTCCTGCCGAAAGACCTGTTTGCCGGGTACTTCCACAGCGAAAGGCCCCGCCGGCTCGGCTGTAAAACCATCAATCAGTCCCAGCTTGATAGACCCCTTAATAGAGTCCTCCCAGCTGTTTTCCACTGCCAGTACCACCGAAAACGGCGTCAAGCCTTCCACACTGCTCGGTCCCTCAAGCCGAACTGTGATTCCCGAGGCAGACTCCACAGGTGGATTGTAGGCACCAACCGAGTCAGTCAAAATCCAGCCGATCAAACCGACCCAAAGGATTAACGTTATGTGTCTTAATCTCTTCCACATTGGTTGACCCTCCCGTGGACTCCGCAGGTACACCCCCGATTGCAGCGACACCGAAAACCTACCCGCTTCCGAGTCGCCGGGTTACAAGCCTCACACAAGTGGCAACGAGAATCCAAAGTATCGCACGGCGTTATTGTAGCAAACGTCTCGTACGAGTTTTGCCACAAGATCGAAGTCTTTGGGTAACAAGCCGCGTTCCATTTCACTCCCCAAGAGATTGCAAAGGATCCTTCGGAAATAGTCGTGGCGGACAAACGAGAGGAACGACCGGCTGTCGGTCAGCATCCCCACGAAGCGGCTGAGCAGGCCGAAATTGGAAACCGTCTCTAATTGGCGGAGAATACCATCTCGCTGATCAAGAAACCACCATGCCGCCCCAAATTGCATCTTTCCCGGCTCAGAACCGTCCTGAAAGCACGCCAAAATGCTGGCGAAGACCTCATTGAAAGCCGGATTGATATCATAGACAATCGTCCTTGTCAGTTTCCCTTCCTGATCGAGACGATCGAAGAACCGCACCATATTTCGGGCCATGCTGACGTCATTGATGGCGTCAAACCCGGTATCCGGTCCAACCTGTTTGAACATCCGTGTGTTGTTGTTCCGCAAGGCCCCGACGTGGAATTGCTGCGTCCACCCCTTCTCGTAGTTCATGACGGCACAATGATACAGCACGGCCGACTTGAATTTGGCCCGCTCATTCGTGCTGACCAAGCGGCCGTTATAAGCGTCACGAAAGATTTGATTCAACTCGGACTCTTTCGCATCTTCGGCATAAAACTGCTCAATGCCGTGATCCGAAACACGACAACCCATCTCGTGGAAATAATCATGCCGCTTACGGAGGGCTTCGATCAGCGTGGAAAAATCCTTCACCTCCACGCCGGAGACTTCACTCAACCGATCAACCCACAAATGGAAACTCTCCGGGTTGGCCAAGATCATCGCCCGGTCCGGTCGAAATGTCGGCAGCACGCGGACCGGAAAATCCGTCTCGGCCGCTAATTGGGCATGGTACTTGAGATCATCCGTCGGATCATCAGTCGTGCAGACCAGCACAACATTCATCTGCTTGAGAAGGCCCCGACAGGAAAACTCAGGCTGAGTTAGCTTTTCATTACAAATCCGCCAGATATCGGCGGCCGTCTCCGGGCAGAGAAGCCGATCGCTTATTCCGAAGGGCTTTTTCAGCTCCATGTGGGTCCAATGGTAAAGCGGATTGCGGAGCAGTTTTGGGACGGTCTCTGCCCACTTCATGAACACCTCATAATCGCTTGCATTGCCCGTGCAAAAGTATTCGGGGACGCCGTTTGCCCGCATGACGCGCCACTTGTAGTGGTCACCACGAAGCCATAGCACTGTCAAATTAGGGAATGTGTAATCCTCGGCAATCAACCGCGGTGACAAGTGGGAATGATAGTCCACAATCGGAAGGTCCCGCGCAACTTCATGGTAAAGCCTGACGGCCATTTCGTTTTCCAGCATGAAGTTTTCGGTTATGAACACGTCAGCCACATCGTTCTCCTTCTACCAAGGAAACTCAAACCTGATACCGTTAATTTCCTGCTTGCCCCGAGACTTCAGATTTGCACTCCCACCCCCTAAAGCTGCCCACCGATTGCCAGCAAGCAGCAAGTATCCACCCAATCAGCAAAACGGCTGTGCGTTCTCTCGACGCAAAACAATGCGATCCCATGCTACCGGGAGATGCCGAGAAATTCCAGGTTATCCCTCAAACAGTGGGGATTCATTTAGCACAAGATCGCGGATTTGCTGGGAAAGCTCTGATGGTCGCATTGACGGTGGCACCAAAAGAAAGCCACCGTGAAAAACTGCTGTGACACCTTTTTCGAGCCGCCCCGAAACGGTCGTGATAGCCCAGACCTCTTCGCACGATTGCGGCAGTACTTGGTTGTTTTGGGCAGCACGACCTTCGAAACAAAGCGGCGATATCCTCCGCACGCCCGCGGGGTAAAAATAGAGGATCAGTGACCAGTCCGAGGCCGCACAACGGTATCGCGTGACAGTCAATCTAGACGTGCCCATGTCCTCTTTCTGCGCGTCAAAAAACACCCCTGGCAAGAGTGAACGCCGCAGAAGGTCATCTGGCGAGATAACGATCTCACATTCCTCTTTTTCCACAGCTTGATGAACGTTGTGGACAAATAGAAGACGAGGGTCGATGTCGTCTTCGGTCTGCAACGCCAGACTGATGCGGCCTCCTCTCAGAAGGGAATTTCCATCCTGGCTTCCCGCTTGGTGTTGCTCACCCCCTGGCAGCCGAGTAGCCATCCTCATCCATAGCGTTATCTCGGCCGCAAAATCCTCGGTCTTTTCGTAACGGCAACATACATCTGTGCTCCTTGTCGTGACATCTATTAACGGTGGGCGCCAAGATCCGCGTGACGCCGGATGGTGAAGGGCAAAGATGGTCGCTACTGGAGAAACATCCTCGACCTGGCTCTGCATCGGCATGTCCGAGAAATCGGGACAATACCGCAGCGTCCATCCTTCATCCACACGGCGGGGATCGAAACACACGACCCACGGCCGCGTAAAGAGGATAATATCCCGCTCGCTGCCTTGCTGGGTGCTTTCCATGACCTTTATCCCTCCTGGTCAACGAGACGACTCGAGAGCGCCCGCCTCGAAGTGCGGGTTACTCTGACTGCGAAGAATCGTGGGCCAAGACTACGCCTCTTGGTCGGCAGGATGTCGCCAAGGGGCGCGGTATTCCCGTTTCAGCAACGCCCGAGCAGTTGGATTATCCTGAATATCCCCTTGCGACTCATCCCAACGCACAATGCTGTCCGACTCGTAAGCAATCATCGCCAACTTGACCGTGGCCGTCGAGCGGTAGCCTTCTTCAATGGGGCAGGCCGGCTGCTTCCGTTCTCGGACGGCGGTTAGGAAGTTCCGCATATGTTCAACGCCGGCGTCGGTCTTCGGCGTATATTCTTTACGCTCGCTGTTCTTCTGCGCCGGGACGACCACCCACCGACCGTCGGTTACAAATACCGTGGCCTTGGTTCCGTAAAAGAAAATCCCATTATTGACATCGGGTGAGTACTCCTCGGCCCCCCACAATCGGTGCCGCCAAACCACGGGGCATCGATCAAATTCGAAATGAACGGTCAAGGTGTCTGGAGTGGTGATAATCCCCTTGAGCTGATAAATCCCTCCAGCTGCCACTACCTTTTGAGGTGTCGTTAGCCCCAAGATCATCCGCGTGGCATCGATCAGGTGAATCCCCCAATCAACAAGATGGCCATGCCCTGATGTCTTTTCCAACCGCCAGTTGAAATGGCCGACCTGTTCGCTGTACGGAATGAGCGGTCCCGGCCCACACCACAAATTCCAGTCAAGGCTTGGTGGTGGATCTTTCGGTGTTGGATCTTTGGTTCCAGCACGATAATGAATTTGAGCATCGACCTGAACAATGTTGCCCGCCTCACCGCTGGCGATAAAGTCACGGACTTGCTGAAAGCTTGCATGCTGACGGCGTTGAAACCCCACTTGGACAATCCGCCCCGACCGTTGCACCGCGCTGACCATCGCCTGGCACTCCCTGATATCGTACGCCAGCGGCTTTTCGCAATAGACATCGAGGTTATGCTTGAGACATGCCCACAAATGCAAGGCGTGCCAATGGGGAGGGCTGGCAATAATCACGGCATCGAGGTCGGTCTGACTGAGCATATCCTCATAAAGCTTGAACATCTTAGGACGCTTACCCTGGAGCTTTTCCAACTCGCTCGCAGATTTTTCAAGATGTTCTGAATCGACATCGCAAATCGCGGCAATTTCCACACCACCAACTTGCAGCGCCGCCCGCGCATCCACCATCCCGTACCAACCTACACCGATAACACCGAGCTTTAACGCCGCTTCATGCCCGGCATGGACCGAACGGCTGAGCAAATTGGAAACGGCCAAGCCAGACAAAACGGTTGAACCCTCCACCAAGAATTCGCGACGGGACTTCATCATGTTGGCGTCTCCTCGTGACGTACCTGCAAAACGGAACTTGCTCACTCAATGCACGTAATTATATGACCTAAGACCCTGAGGCAAACCACAGTCGGTTCCACTGAACACAGACTGTTTTGTCGTGTTCTTGCAACCAGTCGTTTTTGGGCAGTCACGCTAATCTGACCGCCGGTTAACCCTCGGACGGATACTCATAAGCACCAATATCCACGGCCTTTCCCTGCGGTCGCCGCGTTCCCTGAATATCTCGCTCGGGAGCGTGATCAGCGGCGCCGGCATCAATGGCCGGTGCGTCCTTTCGCAAATGGAGATCATACCGCGCTGGATCGACGAAGAACTTCGCCGGATCGTCAACGATAAGATTATGATCGACGACCATGTTTTCACCGTTCACAAACAGGGCCGACACGAGATTGTTACGTACGATGCAATCACGGGAGGGCGTTCCGTTCTTGTGACGGCCAATCCTCACGGCAGCCGGCCCGGGACGTAACGACGTGGGATCAAGGACCGTATTGTTGACAATCCGGCAGCGGACCGCCCCACCCATGGTGATCCCATGATAGTGATCCACGATCACCACGTTGTTCTCGATAACCCAATCCTCATACATGCCATCAAAACAGCCAATGCCTTGAAGCGCTCCCCGGTGAGGTTGCTGGGGATCTTCGTAGTTGATAATGACATTTCCTCGCAAAACGAGCCCCTTGACAACCCCTGTGCCCACACCCCCCGGCCCCACGGACCAACTCTGAAAGCCATCATCGTGGTTTGCGTTCACATCGTAGCAGTTCTTGACGACGTTGTATTGAAACACTCCATAATCGCCCAATCCCCGAAGACCATCCCCGGCAAAGTTCTCGATGGTGTTGTACTCAACCAGGCAATGTGGGCCACTCATGGAAATGCCAAAATTGACATTCTTCAGGTAATTCCGCCGGACTATGATGCGCTCCCCGTCAGCCAAAATGCCGTCGCAGGAGAGATTGTTCCAATCCTCCGCAGACCAATGATCCGTCTTCTCGGCTGATTGGAGACGGCAATCTTCGACAATGATGTCGTGGACCGGTCCTCGCCATCCATGCGATTCAAGGCGAATCATGGCCCTCGGTCGCTTCCCCTCGCCATACTCGGGGCTCACGTGCAGGCCCCTCAAAATCCAATGTGATCCCGATTGGATGTGAATACTCTCAAACCGGGGCGTGTGTCCCTTCTCGGCGGCAATTGTGATGTAGTCGGGGTTGTAATAGCCCTGGATGAAGAGGCGACCGTAGTTACCCGTACGGAGCCAAATTGTGTCGCCCGGCCGAATCGTTGCCCCCGCATTTTTGGGAACCAACTTAACACCAGGTTTGTAAGGCAGGGATTCCCAGGTTTGCGTTTCGATCGCACCCTGGTCAAACAACGCTTGAAGACTCGGCCAAGGCCGCTCCTTGCTTCCGTCATTGTTTGGTTTTCCATTCTGCGGATCGACGTAGTACTCAGCCCCCAGGACCATCGGACCCAAAACAGCGTAGAAAAATAACCCAACAGACAATAACAGAAAACCGCCACAACTACGCATTCTTTTCATTCTTAAATCCTCGCATTCAACATCACGCCAAAGCCACTCAAAATAGCACGAGTTCCCTATCCCTAAGTCGGTTGTCCGCAATCGGCAATGATTAACCAGACCGCGGCACAAGTCTTTTCACTGAGGTACCAACGGCATCGGGAAACTGCGATGGTAGCGGCTCTCCAAATCCGTCTTGACCCTTCGACCTTCGGTATTGAGAAACTCGAAGAAACTACTTGTGGCTTTGAGATACTCACTCTGAGCCACACCTAACTGCTCGGCCGTGTTCAAAACGGCCTCCGGATTACCCCCTTGGAGAGCCGCATTCAAGTTTTGGCTGGTTGTGGCCATCGTATTCAGGAGTCTCTTAAATTCGCTCACATAACGATCTTTGAATTGAAGGGCGACGGGATCGACGTCCGTGGTATCAAGCCGGGCCAAGGCTTGTTCCATAGCGGCCAGTCTCCGCGGAGTATCCGGCGGCAGGCTAGCTCCGCCAGCACCTAAGTTGGTTAGGTTCGAGAAATCACCAAGCACCTTGCGGCTTTCGTTGAAAACCGCCTCCAGAAATGCCGCAGTGGCTGCACCTTTGCGAGCCAACTCGTCTTCCGGATTCGGCTGCGGGGGTGCAGGTTCCGCTATCACCGGCGGAGGCTGCGAAGGCGGGGCCGGCTGCGGCGATCTTTGCAGAAATAATACAACCACAACGACGATAGCAACCACCACGCTAATCAACAGAAGAACGGAGAGACCGCCCAGCAGAAACCACCACATCGGCCAAGCCGGAGGGGCACTGGTCCGCGGTGCGGTGGCCATCCCCGGAGCCGTGCTGGCAGAAAACGTGCTCTCAACCGGAGCCGTTACATCTCCCCCCGTTTGGCTCAATAGCGCGAAAGGATCGGACACTTCATATGGAGAACCCCCCCTTTCGGCTCCGGAAACTCCTCCAGCAGGTCCAGATGAGCTGATCGAAGAGGCCTGCTGGGACCCTCCCGGCACTTTCCATGTCTCTTTGCAATAGGGGCAACGTACCGTTCGCCCTGTGATGCCCGGCGGCATCCGCGACTGTCGGCCACAGTGGGGACAGGTTACCGTCAAATTGTCAGAAGACATAGCCAAACCCCCAAAGTTTTGGTTGAATGCCATCATCTCAGCCGACAATCCATCATAGTGTGAGGCGGAGGCGTTTGCACCATCTGCAAGGGATCCCCTGGCCATTCTAGTATGCCCAGGAGCTAACGCTAAAATAGACAAAGAAAAACGTCTTGAAACTGCCACCCACCGATTCAAATGCGTTTTGTTGGGAGAACATTAATGAGCCGCTTTCTCGTAAGCCTATTAGTTTTAGGCGCCGTATTACAAGGCTTGGTATCCAACTCTGACGCGGCACCACCGCTCCTCAAAGTTAGCCCCAATGGCCGTTACCTGGTGACGGACAAAGGAGAACCGTTCTTCTATTTGGGAGACACGGCCTGGGAGCTTTTCCATCGGTGTACTCGAGAAGAAGCCGAGCTGTACCTCAAAGACCGCGCAAGCAAAGGCTTTACAGTCATCCAGGCAGTAGTATTGGCAGAATTGGATGGCCTTCACACGCCGAACCCTTACGGTCATGTTCCGCTGATTGACGATGATCCCACACGACCCGACATTCACCCCGGTAGCGATAACGACTACTGGGATCACGTGGACTGGATTGTCAATCGGGCGGAGCAATTGGGGTTATTCATCGGGATGTTGCCGACGTGGGGCGACAAGTGGAACAAGAAATGGGGTGTCGGTCCGGAAATCTTCACGCCGGAGAATGCCCGCATCTACGGCGAGTTTCTCGGCAAACGATATCGTGATAAACCGATCATTTGGATCCTGGGGGGTGATCGAAACCCGGAGAATGAACGTCACCTGGCCATCATTCGCGCAATGGCGGCGGGGCTTCGTACCGGTGATCAAGGCAATCACCTAATGACGTATCATCCCCAGGGTGGGGCGAACTCGGCCAATTGGTTTCACGAAGATGATTGGCTCGCCTTCAACATGTTTCAATCTGGACATGGTCGCATCAATAATCCCAATTACTTGATGACCTTGGCCAATTATGAACGCAAACCTGTGAAACCGACACTTGATGGTGAGCCCCGCTACGAGGACCATCCCGTTAATTGGCGGGCTGAACAGGGATGGTTCGATGATTGGGACGTCCGCCAGGGTGCGTATTGGTCGATGCTTTCCGGCGCTTGTGGTCACACCTATGGTAACCACAATATCTGGCAGATGTATGAGCCCCCGCGAAAGCCGGTGTCCGCCGCCCGCACGCCTTGGAAAAAGGCCCTCCATCATCCCGGGTCAACACAAATGGGATACATGAAACAGTTGTTTCTCCTTCGCCCTTATTACCGTCTTATCCCAGACCAACAGTTGATCGCAGGCCAAGAGAAGAGTGAAGGAGAGCACCGGCGGGCTGCGCGTGCTGAGGATGGTACCTTTGCCGTTATTTACCTTCCCACAGGAGGGTCGATCCGCGTGATCACGGCTCGCCTCAAAGGGCAGAATCTGCATGTCTCTTGGTTTGATCCTCGGATCGGAAAGGTGGTTCGTTCGGAGACCGTTCGCAAGGAAGCCGAAATCCCTCTGGCGGCTCCCTCCGCAGGCCGGG
>Ga0209508_1002661_pt1 | contig 11370 bp, 9 predicted proteins | sample AD_UKC129_MetaG_FD_184427 | JGI IMG/M metagenome (GOLD analysis project Ga0209508, IMG submission 184427) | Active sludge microbial communities of municipal wastewater-treating anaerobic digesters from Canada - AD_UKC129_MetaG (SPAdes) (version 2) | ecosystem: Engineered > Bioreactor > Anaerobic... | reverse complement strand
TCCTCCAGGTTTTTTACTATTCCTGCCCCCACCTGAGAAAAAAGAGAGGCTCCTAAAACAGTAGCTTCTTGGCAAGATGTGGTAACCACGGGAAGATTTAATACATCAGCTCTGATCTGATTCCATAGTTTATTTTTGGACCCTCCTCCTACCACTCGCACTCTTTGGGGATTATAGCCAAAAGCTTCCTCTAAAGCTAAAACAGCTTCTTTCAATTGAAAAGATAAACCTTCCAGAGTAGCGCGAAAGAGTTGTCCTCGGTCAGAGGTTAACTCCAGCCCTAAAATAGTACCTTGAGTGGCATAAGGTTTAGTAGGACCAGAAGGCATAAAAGCAGGAATTACCACTATTCCTCCTGCACCAGGGGAAATAGAGCGGGCAGACTCTATCATTACATCATAGATATTTTTCTCATCTTTGATGTCAGAGAAAAAGTTCCTTCTCACCCATTCTACTACTCCTCCAGCCATCATGAGCATCTGGGGGTTCCACAAATTCTCTTCAGCATCTAATTCTGTTAGACCTCCCTGCTCAAAAAAAGAAGAAGAATCTCGATAACAGGGAAGGCGCAGCGCAGAAATCTCCCAGGTGCCAGAACTTAATACCAATTCCTCTGGAGAAGCTAAAGAACCCACTATGGCAAACTGGGTGTCATGGCCGGCTGCTATAACTGGTGTACCCCGGGGGATTCCGGTTTCCTCACTTGTCTTAGAATGAACCCTTCCAATAACCTCACCAGGACACTGAAGAGGAGGGAAAAAGGAAGGGGATAAACCTACTAGAGAAAGTAAGTCCTGAGACCAGCATTTTCTCTCTATATCTAACATCATAGTGGTAGAGGCAGAGGTGAAATCCATACTCATTTCTCCGCAAAGTTTGAAACTCAAGATACCAGGCATCATCAAAAAAGTGTCAGCTTCATCTAAAGAGCAAGGAGCATTTTCTCGCAACCAGAGAAGTTTGAATATAGTATTGAAAGGTATTATCTGATATCCAGTAATACGAAAAATCTCCCGAGGACTAAGAAAATTGGTGATTTCTTTAGCCTGAGGAGCAGTCCTCTGGCACTGCCAGGAGATAACCGGATAGGTAAGCGTCCCATCCCTGCGAAGAGGTGCTCCATCCGCTCCAAAAGTAGTAACAGTAACAGCCAAAATTTCCCTTCCTACTTCACTAATAACCTGCCGGATGGCTAAAGTAAACTTTCTCCAGATTTCCTCCACATCCCAGATGAGGAAGTCTTTTTCCCCTTCCTGAGGAGAAGGAGCATTAGGAAAAGAAGAAAGACCTAATATTTCTCCTTTTTCACTAACTGCCACGGCTCTAAGGCTGGTAGCTCCACAATCTAAAACTAAACTATATCTTTCCATGATCTCCCCCCCTGAAAAAACATATATTCCGGTAATAATTAATCCTTAGAGATCAGTGCTTCAACAAAAGTATTACGCACCTGACTAAAGACAAATTCTCCCTGAAACACCGGACCTCTTGCTAAATTGTTTTTATAAGATAGTCCACATCTAAAATCGTAGTGCATGGTGGACTGAGAACGTCCCTTCCATCTCCAATGAAGCCAGGAATAAAAGATAAAACTCCAAAAAGATAAAAACTTTCTCTCTGGGACTTCAATAATTAAGATTAATCTCCCGATAAAACCACTCTTAGATAGGATTTAGCTATTCACAAATTACGAATGCGCTCCCCAATATCTTTTGATTGAAATTATTCTATCAATTCTGTCAATGTTCTTCTATTCTGGTGAAGAATCATTTCTTTTAAGGTATAATGGTACCCCTAGAAAAGGGGTTATAGTTAACCGCAAAATCCATTACAAATACTATAAAGGGGAGTGCCCCTTTATAATCCCCCAAAAAACAAAAAAATACAAAAGAAAAAAACTACTGAGGAAAGAAAAACGCTTTCCTCAGTACCTGCGGCACCAAAGACGAAAGCAAAATAGATGAAACCGAAGTTCAACCCGATGTTGGCAAATAAGCCCTTGTTGAGGGATTTTAAGTAAAAAGTCTACCCTACATCAGGAATCTCCATATTTTTAATTTGGAAAGCATTAAGTATCTTTTTATGTTCTTCCTGCATAGTAGTCAGAGAATACTTCTTTTGACCATCAGGTAAATAGATCTCAATCAAAGCAATTTGACTTAGTTCTCTTAAAATTTTAGGAGCAGATTTATTAAGTTTCTTCTGATTAGCAAGGTACTCAATTACATTGGTAATAAAGTAGGCCAGAACACATAAGTATACATGCCCTTCCACCCGGACGGGTTTGCGGTGATTAATAGGTCTGATATCTAATTCATTTTTGATCACTTTGAAAGCTCTCTCTACTTGGCTTAAGTTTTTGTAAACCTGGATCAGTTTTTCATCCTCATAACTTTGCTCATTAGAACAAATCATAAAAGTACCATCTAATTTTTCATCTTCCTCAATTTGGGCAGTTTTGAGTTGGTATTGAATCTCAAATCCCAAAGGGTTTTTAGAACTATTCACTGTGGCTACTCGGAAATACTTCCGGGCAAAATTCTCCTTGAGGATCATCCCCACTCTTTTCATAGCTTCATCTCGACTGGTAATAGTTTTGTTCTTTCCTAAACTGTTATTCAGCCTCTCCAGTTCCTCCTGGATACTCTCTAAACAAAACTGGCGATACTCTCTATCTTCTTCTCTCTTTTGGGTATTGAGACATAAAAGAAGTCTTTGGTTCTCTTCTCCGGGGATGAACTGAGCATAGAGGTCAGTGGTAATTTTCCTCATAGATTTAAGATCAACATCTCTATCTTTTAAGTATTTCTTACTCTGAACACGAGGAAGAGCCATAACATATTTGTGTCCTAGCTCTTCAATGGTGGCCACATTATTAGCAGTTAACATTCCCCGATCTCCTACTAAGACAATCTCTGGAAGAGGAAATTCTTCCTGGAGTTCAGATATCATTTCTGTAACTGTGGTTTTATCTACTCGATTTCCAGGATAAACTTTACATTTGAGAGGGAAACCAGAGGCAGTGGTAACCAATCCGATGACTATCTGTTTCCTATCTTTACGCTTATCTCGGGAATAGCCATATTCCGCTATGACACATTTACGACCTTCAAAATAACTACTGGTTAAATCATAATATAGCTCCTTGCTCTCTTCCTTAAACTGTACAGTAGCCATATGATATAAATACTCTTCTACTGGCTTTAAGTTAGCCTGTAGGATTTCTAAGCTGCGGTATAAACTCTGGAGATCCAGTTCTCCAGGAGCTAAAAAATGTTTAAGGGGAGTTAGGGGTAACCACTCTAAAAGAGCTAATTTACTATCTGGTTGTAGTAGTCTTTGGAAGAGCATGGCTTTTATCCCCTTCAAGGCAGTAGAAACTGTTATATGAGGATCAGGGGAAACAAAGTTATATTGGAAGTACTCAAACATCCCCCATTGTTTTAGACAATACTCGATTAAGAAGAAGTTTCCATAGGGAACAGCAGAAAGATATTTCACTTTATTTAAGTTGGTAAAAGAATCAAAATCTCGGGAAAAAGTAATCTTGAGTCTTCTGGCTGTCTCGGGGTCTACTCTACCAAAATAGGCTATTCTCCGGTGTTTTACTTTCCCTTCCTCTCGATAAGATTCTACTAATTCAGCATAATAGTAAGTTTTGTTACCTTTCTTCCGGGGGGTTACTTTAACAAACATTGACTCTCCTCCTCTTTAGTCTATACTACTATAATAAACCATAACAAGATATAAATCAACCATTATATGAAATTACTATAGAGGAAAGTCTATACTACTTATGGGAGAGAAATGCCCTAAAATAGGCATTATAGCCATTTTAGGTTGAACTTCGGATGAAAGAAACTAAAACTAATTACGCTGAAGAAAAGCACTCCAGCGTTGAGGAAGGAAAAACGTCTTCCTCAGTATAAGGGGGAAAGAATTCCCCCCTTATTAATCCCCTTTCTTTTTCTTCCCTCGCCTTCAATGGAAGAACCCCACACATTCCTTCCCTCGCCCTCGAAGGGAGAGGGTTAGGGTGAGGGTGTTTTCTTGCCGTTATTCCTGAATGGTTCTATCGACTATGAGGAGGCAAGCCCCCCTTATAACCCCCAAAAAAGATTAAAACTTAAAAAATATAAAAGCAAATAAACAAAAACTACTGGTGGGAAAATATCCACCAGTATGCTGGAGAAAAAGGCAGTCTGCGACGCAAGATTAAGAAAACTTAAAAAACAAAAGAAATAAAAGCCATAGAGAAAGACAAAGTCTTTCTCTATGCATAGCGACCTTGAGTTTTTGACTCTCGATATAGTTTACCCTTTAAAGTTTTTAACATTTTAACCAGTTTTGCGGGATACTATAAATGCCCTGTAATCTCTAAAAAGAGATTGGTTTTTGAATTCTTTCCTGTGTTCCAGCATAATACCAACTCTTTTTCTTCCTAAGAGAGTTCACTTATCCAATTGACAGTAAATAATTCATTGTTTAATATTAACAAAAATCCTTAAGGGAGGATGAAAATGAAAAAGTACGGAGTAATTTTATTAGTTTTATGTGTTTTAATGTTAGGGGTAGTCAATGGAGCAGTGGCAGAGGAGAAAAAAACTTACATAGTGGGAATTGATGGCGATTATTATCCTTTTAGCTATATTGACGAAAATGGCAATCCAGCAGGATTTGATGTAGAGTCCATTAAATGGATTGCTCAAGAAATGGGATTTGAAGTAGAGATTGTTCCTATAGCCTGGGATGGGATAATTCCCAGTTTGCTCGCCAAAAAAATCGATATGATATATTCGGGTATGACAGTTACCGAAGAGCGGAAAGAGAAAGTAGATTTTACTGACGTTTATTGGGTGGTAAATCAGGCAGTAGCCACTAAAGAAGAGGCTAACTGGACTCTGGAGGATTTCCTGGCTGGAAAATGCAGCGTAGGTACACAAAGAGGGTGTTCAGCAGCTATGTGGATAGAAGATAATTTAGTAAAATCGGGAATCCTTCCTGAAGACAAATTTAAACTTTATGACAATTTTCCTTTAGCAGTAACCGACCTCCTCAATGGCCGAATAGAAACGGTAATCATGGATGAGCCAGTAATAGATAAAGCTATCGCCGGAAGACCGTTGAAAACAATTGGAGTTATTTCTACAGGAGAAGAATATGCTATAGCGGTGAGAAAAGAAGATACTGAACTCAAAGCTCTGCTCAATGAAGGATTGAAAAGATTAATGAGCTCTCCCTACTGGGAAGAACTGATTAAAAAATATGAGATGAAGTAGAAAAGGAAAAAAGTGGAGGGTCTCTCTGCTGTTTTAGAATCTCTTCCCTACATTCTATCTGGAATATCAGTAACTTTGGGACTTGTGGCTCTGTCTTTGGCTTTAGGGTTTGCCTTAGGAGTGCCAATGGCAGTAGCCACAGTCTATGGAAATCGAATAATAGTAAAAATAATCCGGGTATTCGTTTTTATATTGAGAGGCTTACCCAATTTAGTGCTTCTCTTTCTTTTTTATTTTGGTATCTTTCCTCTCTTAGGGTGGAACCTCTCTCCTTTCGCTATAGGAACTATAACTCTGGGTTTGCGAAGCGCTGCTTACCAGACAGAAATTTTCCGAGGCGCCATCCTCTCTTTAGAAGAAGGACAGATGTTGGCTGCCCTATCTGTGGGTATGACCAAAAATCAGGCCATCTGGAATATAATATTACCCCAGGCTCTACGCCTGGCACTTCCTGGATGGTCTAATGAATATCCTATTCTTCTTACTGACTCTTCGGTAACTTATGCTATTGGAGTAGCTGAGATTTTAACCCGGGGAAGCCAGATGGTAACTAGAACCTATCAGCCTATGCCTATCTATCTAACCTGTGCTATCATTTTTATTCTCCTCAATTGGGGAGGAATGCAAATTATCCAGTGGGGAGAAAAGAAAGCCTATATCCCTGGTTTAGGAAGGAAAACAGAAACTTGATGAATACTACAGATAACACACCCATTTTAGTAGTGGAAAACATCTACAAATCTTATGGAAAAGTGGAAATCCTCAAAGGAGCTTCCTTTACCGTAAATAAAGGAGAAACTAAAGTTATAATTGGTCCTTCAGGTGCAGGAAAAAGCACCCTTCTTAAATGTATCAATCAGCTCGTCATCCCCGATAGGGGAAGGATATTTCTCAACGGAGAGGAAGTGCTACATTCTCATTCTCAAATTAATCGTTTTCGTCAGAAAATAGGTATGGTCTTCCAGAATTTTTATCTATTTGACCATATCACTGCTTTAGAAAATGTAGAAATTGCTCTTCTCAAAGTCAAAAAGATGAAACGGTCTGAGGCACGAAAAAAAGCTCTGGAAGAGTTAGCCCGGGTGGGAATGGAAGACAAAGCTCATCTTTATCCTGCCGAGCTCTCCGGAGGACAGGCACAGAGAGTTTCCATTGCCCGAGCTTTAGCTATGGACCCTGAAGTGATGTTATTCGATGAGCCCACCTCCGCTTTAGATCCGGAATTAACCGGAGAGGTGCTGGAGGTTATGAGAAACTTAGCTAAAGAGGGGATGACCATGGTGGTAGTTACCCATGAGATGGGTTTTGCCTCTTCAGTTGCTGATGAAGTTCTATTTATGGAGGAAGGGAATTTTTTAGAAAGTGGCCCCCCTTCCCAGATTTTTTTCCATCCTCGAGAAGAGCGAACTAAAAAATTCCTCAGCCGGATTTCTGAGCTATACGGAGAGTTAAATAAAAATGGATAGTTTGCTTTTTATCCGCAACGAGCTACTCCCCGAGTTAGGGAAAGGATGGATAGTCACTTTAAAATTAGTTTTTCTTTCTATCCCTTTTGGATTACTAACCGGGATATTGATTGCCATAGGAAGAGTATATGGCAATCGCCTGATTTCTTCTCTCTGTCGGCTTTATGTCATCTTTTTTAAAGGTTGTCCTCTCCTTCTTTTGCTATTTATAATTTATTTTGGACTCCCTTCCTTAGGAATTACTTTTTCACCTTTTGGGGCTTCAGTTTTAGGGTTTGTCATCTGTAACGGAGCCTATACCTCTGAGTACATAAGAGGAGCAATCCAATCGGTAAAAACCGGTCAGATGATTGCTGCCCAGGCTTTAGGAATGACCAAGTGGCAGGCAGTATTTTACATCATTCTTCCTCAAGCCTTTCGCCGGGCACTCCCTGGTGTGGGAAACGAAATGATTTACCTCATTAAATACTCTTCCTTAGCCTATATGCTCACCTGTATAGAGCTAACCGGAGCAGGAAAAATCGTAGCTGCTCGAAGTTTCCGTTTTATGGAAACTTTTACCGTGGTGGGGATAATTTACCTATTCATGGTCTCTATAGCCACTAAAATTCTCCAGTGGGCAGAAAAGAGGCTCTCCTACCCCGGCTAAAGGAAATAAACTCACCTACCCTCTTTTTGAGATTTAGCTTTTTTAATCCAGCGAGCATATTCTGCTATTGCCTCTTCCATAGGATAACGAGGAGAAAAGCCTAACTCCTTCTTAGCTAAAGAAATATCCAGAGTTTCTCCCCGAGGAAAGAGCTTTCCCGGACCTAATACTACCTCTCTGGGCTCATCGCTATACTTTTGAGCCAATTTAGCTAAATCAGGAAAACTAGTTGCTTCATCAGTAGCGATATTAAATATTCGATGAGAGGGATTTTCTTTTTCATAAGCTAACACTGTTCCCCAGGCAGTATCTTTTACATAGGTAAATCCCAGTCTCTGGTCCCGACCTTTTTCGAGATAAAGGTCGTTCAGCCCTTCAATGGAACCTAGAAGAGTGCGGAAAACCGGGGTCATCTCCGAGGGGAGATACCCAGGACCAAAGAAAAAGTAAGGACGAACTATTCTAACGTCTATTCCATAGTGATTGCCATACTGGAGAGTGAGGAACTCTGCTCCAGCTTTGCTGGCTCCATAAAGGTCAGAAGGGTTGATATGATGAGTGAGTTCTCCCGGGCAATCTTTAGTCTCTCCATAAACGGCTCCGGAACTCACATAAAGAAACTTTGGCACATTATAAAGTCGAGCAAACTCTAATAGATTGAGAGTTCCTACCACATTCAATATAGTGCTGGGATAAGGGTTATCCCAATATTTGGGAGAAGCCATCACTGCCGGGGTATGAATTATACCCTCTATTTTCTGAGACTGGAAGACTTGCACTAGACTCGACCAATCTAAAACGTCTCCTCTGTGAAAGGAAATATGGTCCCGATATTCTTCCAAATAATCAAAAGAACGAGATTTCAAATCAAGAGAAATTACATTTTTTCCTTCTTGAGCTAAATAGTAAGTTACCCAGGAACTTAAAAGACCATTCCCACCGGTTATAAGAATAGACATAATATCACTTCCTCAAGTTTATTTCCTTTTTCTTACCTTTCTTCTATAATATCAGAAAATCTAAAAGAAGGGGGTTCAAAAGGTGAAAAAAATAAGACGAGAAAAGTTTACTGGAAAAAGCTCTTGGCCTTGTGGAGGAGGGAAGTATCGAGGGAACCCAGGCTGCCCTAGAGGAAGCACGTTTTATCTTATGGAATAAAGCCCCCCTCAAGATAGTAAATTATCTTTTTGTGGAAGAAGAACCATACAGTTTTGGAGTGTATAAAGAAAGGACCTCTAACTTTTTTGCTCCTAGTGAGACTATCTATGTGTATGCCGAACCGCAAAATTATACCATTAAGGAAGAAAGCGGCAACTATCATATTTATTTTCTTTTGGGCTTTAATCTCTACGATAAAGACGGTAATCTATTAGGAGGGCAAGAGTCTCTTCCTTTTCAATATTCAGAAGCTTCTGTACAGGTCCATTGAGGGCTTTAGCGTTATCAGCTTCTAGCTGAAACACGGGAATGACTTTCTTATGATTAAACTCTTCGAGACGCTGAGGAGTGACTTCTGAAGAAAGGAAGCGGTCCATATTATCGAGAAGGCTAAAAAAACCAACTATTTCAGATGAAAAAGCAGGAAGAACCAGTATAAGTAAAAATGTGGTAAAGAAAATGTTCAAAAAAACAGAATCGTCTCATTAGGCTAACCTACAAACTATATTGATTTTTTTCATTGTATAAAAGCTTTCTTGCTATGTCAATGCGCCGAGAGGCTGTTTAAAAAATCCCTAATATTTTTGGGGAATACAATTTCTTTATATACTCAGAAGTATGTTTACCCTTCCAGGCTCTGAGCTACCCTTTTGTAACTCTTCTTTTGTCAATCGTGAGCCTCACATTTCCATATGACGTGGCAATCTCGAGTTTCTAGACCAATTTAATTACCTTCTATCATTTATTAAAGATTCAGAAACAGATCGCCACAACCGGCAAAAACCGCCGTGCTCGCGATGACGGTTCAATTACCATGGGTTTTGCGGTCAACTATATTTCCCCTCTATAATAAAGAGGAACTATCTTTTAAGAAAGACCGTAATATTAAGCAGGAATTTCTCTCGGAGAGGTAAAAAGATTGAAGAGGACTGGACTATTAAACCGAGGAAAAAGATTAGCTCATTTTTATCTGTTTCATTATCTCCGTTTTTATTCTCGGAGGTTTCGTCCCCAGGATAATATTAGAAGAGAAGAAATCGAAAAAGGTTTACAGGCAGTAGTCAAAGATGGCTTAGCCAGTCAAGCTATGTCCACTTTGACCGGGGGAGCATTTCTGGTAGACTTTGCCCTGCTTCTCGGGGCTTCCAATTTCTTCATCGGAGTTTTAGCTGCTATTCCCGCCCTTACCCAGTTGATACAGATTCCTGCTACTTTTTTAGTAGAAAAAACCCGCAGAAGAAAGCTGATTGTAGCAGGAGGAGCATTTGCCAGTCGTATATTTCTTTTGCTTTTCGCCCTCATTCCTTTTTTATTTTCTCCTCCCCGGAGGATTACAGCTCTATCTCTCACTATTCTCTTTCATGCAGCTTGTAACTCTCTGGTTTCCTGTAGCTGGTCTTCCTGGATGCGAGATTTTATTCCTGAAAATATTTTAGGGAGTTTCTTCTCCCGCCGTATGGCTCTTTCTTATTCTTTAGGAGCAACCCTGGGCCTTGCAGGAGCTTTTTATCTGGATTTCTGGAAACGCTCTTTTTCTAACCCTCTCACTGGCTATTCCCTTCTCTTTTTAGGAGGAGTGGTAGCAGGCTTTTTCAGTTTTTACTATCTAACTCTTCCTCCTGAACCTCGCTCAGGAGGAGAAGGAAAAGCGATTGGTTTTGCTCAGCTATTTCTTTCTCCTCTTAAAGACCAGAATTTTCGTAATTTGCTCTTTTTCTCTGGCTCCTGGCATTTTGCTTATAACTTAGCCACTCCTTTTTTCACCGTTTATCTCTTGCGGCGCTTAGAATATAATATGATTACAGTTATCATTTTATCCACCATAAGCCAGGTTATGAGCATCTTATTCTTCCGGTGGTGGGGTAGTGTTGCTGACCATTTCTCCAACAAATCTGTTCTTTTAGTTAGCAGTCCCATATTTCTGGCTTCTCTATTTTTGTGGACTTTCACTACTCTACCAGAAAAACATACTTTCACCCTGCCGTTGCTCGTCATCATCCACATTTTGCTGGGAGTTTCCACTGCCGGCATCCTCTTAGCTACCGGAAACATAGGTATGAAATTAGCTCCTCGGGGACAAGCCACCCCGTATCTAGCCACTTATAACCTGGTTAACTCTCTATCACTGGGCATCGCTCCTCTTTTGGGAGGAAAGTTAGCTGACTTTTTTGCTCAGCGAGGGTTATCTTTATCCCTCCACTGGATAAGCCCTGCAGGCGAGCGCTATTTCGAAACCCTCTCCTTTGAACACTGGGATTTTCTGTTCTTCTTCTCTCTCTTAATCGGGATATACGCTCTTCATCGTTTGACTTTTGTTAAAGAAGTAGGAGAAAAAAAGGTGGCCATGGGAGAATTGGTAACCGAAATAGGAAGAACAGTACACAACATTTCTTCAGCTGGAGGAATTTTCCTAATAGAGAACTTCCGTTTCCCTCTCCGCAGAAAAGAAAAAAAGAAAAAGACATATCTTTATTAAAAAATTTTAAACTTACCTTAATCCTCGCTTAAACCTCCGGTGTTTTAATGAGAACAAATCTTAAAAAGACTGGAGGTAGTAGAATGAAAAGAAATTGGTGGATTTTGCCTTTAATTGTGGCGCTTCTCTTTTCCCTCTCGGGAGGATGGGTCGGAGCTCAAAAGTCCTCAAGCGAATACAGTGGTGAGCCGGCCAAATATGTTTTTCTCTTCATTGGTGATGGAATGGGCATAGACCACTTCAGTGTCACTCAGGATTATCTCAATGCTCTCGAGGAGAAAAACGTCGGTTTAAAAGAGCTTTCTTTTACTTCTTTTCCAGCAGCAGGGTTAGTCTCTACTT
>Ga0209508_1002655_pt1 | contig 11385 bp, 7 predicted proteins | sample AD_UKC129_MetaG_FD_184427 | JGI IMG/M metagenome (GOLD analysis project Ga0209508, IMG submission 184427) | Active sludge microbial communities of municipal wastewater-treating anaerobic digesters from Canada - AD_UKC129_MetaG (SPAdes) (version 2) | ecosystem: Engineered > Bioreactor > Anaerobic... | reverse complement strand
CTAGTTTTTGTACATAATCAGTATAAGGAGTTATGTCGGTAAGGGTTTTCATGACAGCTTGTCCCGGGTGTTCCCACTCCCCGTTATGTGTCCATTTGATTTTACGAATATGTTTATACTCATCGCGGTCTGCATCAAAAATATAGCCGGATTCAACTATGCCGCGTCCGATTACTTTATGCATGCCTTTTTTTGCATAAACAATATCGCCGACTTTAATCTCATTAGCAAACTGCCATGTGGCAAGGGCTGAGTTAATATATGAGTATTCAGCGCCATACAGTTCCTTCATTTTGGCTTTCATGGCATCTTTGCTGGGGTATTGTTTAAGGTCACCTAATTCATCCCATCCAATACCCATAATTCCTTGAGAGTAAAACTCTTCCCATTTGGAAGAATTGCTGCCGGGGGCATAAATCCAGTATCGTCTTAAAGGGGCTGATGTTTCATCTGAATTCTTTGGCTCTATACGTATATAGGTGCCGTTGATAATGCTGTCTATAACATCGGCCTGCTCGGAAGTCAATCTAGAATTTGTTACATTTGGGAAAGAAATAATATTTGCGTTTTTTAGGCGTTCATCCGCTAAGAAATCTTCTCTCTTAATAACAGCATCCGTTATTTTTTGGGTAAGTTCAATATCTACGACAAGACGTTCTCCTGTACTTATATCGCCAGAAAGATCATAGGGGTCAGGCTCATTATTTTCCCTGATTTCTGGGTCACAGAGAATAACTCCTGAAGCAACAATGCCACCCTCAGGGCCTGAAACCCATATATAAGCGCGATCGCCTTTTTTGATCTGGTTTTGGTATTGCTTTACGCTCCATGTTATAACGTCAAGATCTTTAATGGCACCAATAACATCATAGTATTTGGGATTACCTTGAAAAATCCAGCCTATTTTTTTATTAGCGGTTGAAGTGATATTATTATTCCGTGCTTCCGAAGTTGTTGTAGCCCATGCTATGTGGGACAGTTCGGGAAAACTGTGATGCGGGCTGTTGTTCTTTGCAAAGATTTCTTTGCATACAGAGATGAGCTCCCAATAGGTTTTTGCACTTGGAAGCTGCTTCAAGTTAGAAATTTTGGTAATACTCGCGTAATAAGGAGAGCCGTCTTGTGTCAGATAGCTCCTGTTACGTTCATCAAGGCTTAAGTAAGAAAAGGGGCGTATCCAGTACAGCCCCATAGTCAAATTCCACTTAATCCCAAACTGCTTTCTTACCTTATCATAACAAGCTATAAATGCTGACTTGGAGACTTCTGACGGATTGTCTGCATAGTTTAATCCGGCTTCAAATGTGTCCCATAGGTTGGGAATGTCATCTTCTTTTCGCTTACTTTTACCGGCGAAAAACCAGGCCTTCATGTTGTTTAGTACCGGAATGCCGTCAAATTCTGTAGGCACTGAAGTCTTAACACCGAGTTTACTGCCAATGCCTTTCATCAAAGCAATACGATTTTCATTGGAAATTCCTTTATTGAAACAGCCAAATACGGTAAACGGGCAAATATCGTCAATCAGCATACCGTCCTTTTCTATAAACGGATAGCGCAATCCTAAATCGTTATAAACGTCTTTTAACAACTCAAGAAGGTGCGAACGATTATTTTTATATGGCAACAGTTTATCAGCAAACTCCATATAAAAAGAAGTCCAGGCAAATTGATTTTTTAATTGAATATTTGAATCCATTATCTTTGCACCTCTAATTCATCTAATTATAGGCAATCCGTATTTATGAAACGTCGCAATCAATTTTTTCCAATGGGGTGGATAGGCATTACTGCCATAACGCTTAATTGTTGTACCGTTATCAAATGTAACATTAAGCTCCCATTGGGTTCCATCCAATACATTCTGGTTAATATAGCGGCTTTTCCAGTCAATGAAATAACATCTAAGTAAATCTTTATTAAATTCAGCCCATTTATGGCCTACAGGAATTAAGGAAATATTACAGTCTGCTAACTCAGATTTAATATCAATATAATGACTGTCTGATGCCACATACCTTAATATTTTGCCATACTTTTGCTCATGCAAATATATCCAGTGGGATGTACCAAAATACCCGCCAACATAAAAATATAATTCTCTAACAAAAGCAGGTTTGGTAAAGTAATTACCCCCAAAGTCTTTTCCACAAGAATTACAATGGTGGGTAGGAGAAGGAATTGCAATACAGCATCCTCCAAGCACTACTTCCTTTTTATCAAGTTTATCCTGCAATTCCTGCGTCATTGCAGGCATACCCCATAATATTGTTGCCGTATTCTTTGAGCCACAGCGTGGACAAATCCTTCTTGCCAGAACTATCACCTTCATTACTTTGCTGAATACATCATATTTATTTGCATAAAAAGTCTATTGCTTGCTGTTCGCCATATTCTATAGCAATTTCCACTGCACGTTTGGCTTTTTCAAGCAGTGTTTTTGCTTCACGTCTCGCTGCGTGAGATTGCTGAACTAACGCTGAAATTGCATCTTGTATTTCTTGCTGTATGTTTGGAACAATTATATTCATTAACGATTTAGCAGGAACTGCCGCAAGAATGGTGCCAGATGATTCGCAATAGATATCATCAATACACGTAGGTATTTATAGCCGTGCGAACAGCTGGCTATAATTACGCCAGCATCGCGCAAAGGAGCAATAATTTTCCGATATAGATAGTCACGACGAACCTTTCTATCAGAAAGGTCGGATAGAACTTTGATATTTTCGCCTGACGATACATACTTATTTGAATTAATATTACGAACCACGAACAACAAATGTCTTAAAAACAACACGCGCATCCTCGTATCTTTGTCATCAGTACCTTTATGAGAGTCTATATAATGCATTGCACAATGGACTGCCAACGCATAAATGTTTTCATCAAAGCTATTATCTGTTCCAGTTCCGGCAAAGCATGGAGGATATGTACTTGGAAAATTAACGACTCCTCTAATTCTGCTTTGGAATATCCTTAAAACATCCAACGCATTATTGTCTAAAAGGTGCTGCATCACCGAACCAGCAACAACATCTGCAATCTGTACTATCGGACTGTGTTTGCTGTTGATATAATCGAAATCATATTCGTTCAGAAGGTTTAGCTGTGGTCTGTGAGCACATACATAATCGCGATACCCACTTTGAAATTCAGATGAACCGTATTCATCTTCTACAATTTTTAATTTCGGATAAACAGCATACATTTCATCATATAGTTTTTGGTGAAGGAATTTTATAAAAGAATCCTTATAATTAGTGAGAGGAGAATCACGGAAAAAAGCCTGTTTGTCTGCAATAAGGATTATAAGGGAGAAATCCAGTTTTAAAAGCTCCATACATATTTTCGCTCTGCGATTATGGTCTTTACCGATGGAACTTGATTTCATTTCACCGTTTCCGAAGTATTTGCGGCAAAGTTCATTAACAGCAGTTTCAAGTTGTCCAATTTGATCATTTTTTACAATTACAGCGCAAACTACATAGTAAAGAGAAGTACCTTCTTTTTCAAAATCAAAGCCGAAATTTCCGCACTCGTCGATAAAAGCTTCGACCCGGCTGAAGTGCAAGGCTATTACTGCGCTCGATATCTTCAAATGATAACTGATACATAATAGCCTCCCTTCTATCATTCAACAGTAACCTGACCGTTCATAAGCATAGGCAATAGCCAGTCACGGAGTTTCGCAAGCTCTATGTTTTCTTTTTTGGTTTTACACATTTTTTCAAGGAAAGAATCGAACATCTCGGTTATTTTCTTTTGTAGGGGTAAATCAGGGGTTAATATATAAAGTGAATTAATATCATCTGCACTTAAATGTCCAACAGTTGTACGAGTGACATTCTTTTCTCGTGCTTTGATATAAGGCAGAGATGCAAAATAAGCTTGTAATGCAGAATATTCTTCATTCCCTCTTATTCGCACACATCTTTGGTTTAGTAAAGCAGGAGTTGAGCTCCAAAAATTCATGTGAAAGTTTCCGTCCATGCCAATAACTAAATCCTTTTCTTGCAGCCAGTACTTGACATCAACGCTTTCTGTTGTATAAGCGGAAACATCACAATTTAAAATATCTCTTATTCTAACTACAGGTTTTTCATTTGGGAAATCAACAAATTGATTTGTGTCAAATGGATAACCGTAACAAACATCAAATGTGGAGATAACGCTTTTTGCTTCCCACCCCTTAGGTATCTCCCTTTTTAGCTGCTCGTTCCATACCATTTCCCCACCGGCGGAACGGTAGGGCTTACCCTCAACATTAGGAAAATCAAACTGAACGAACCAGTAATCATAGATGGTTTTTGCCATCGCCTCAAGTTCGGCAATGATGCGGTTGTTGAGTTCGATTTTTTGGTCAATCTTTTTAATGCTTTTTATTAATTTCTGTTGACTGGTATACGGAATATCAGAAACCTTGAAACTATTTAGTATTTGCATAGTTAGAAACTTAGTTTGTGATCCCTGAGATACCTTTTTAAGATGCTCAAGCGAAAGCTCTATAGAGTACTTTATATAGTCAATATCATACCCATCTTTTGCAGTAATTACATACGTCCTCTGATAAGCATTAAATTTACCACAATATCTATTAATGTGAAAATTACCTTGGGCATTATTACCTGCTAAAAGAATAGCATCATCATCGAACGCATAGTTATCAATCCTTAATGGGTCAGGTGCACAAGTAAAAAATGGATAGGCACCATTTATAGTTGCGGCATTAGCATCGAGTTTTCCGGTAGTTATATTACAAACTTCAGTTAGTGGCTTATTCATAGTTGATTCTCCTAATTTGCTGGATAATTTCAGTTTCCAATTTATGTCCTTCTTCAAACATTTTTTCAAGTTTTGACGTAAAATCTGCCATCTTCTCTGTAAATTCCTCTGGAGTCATTTCTATATGCTCGATTTTCACTTCAAAATACTGCCCCGCGCTAAAAGAAAGCTTTTTTGCCTTGATATCTTCATAATCCACAACCACACAGAAATCATCAACCGGTTTTGCGGAATTAAAGGTGTCAATAATCTGATTAATTTCCTCCGGGCTAAGCACAGTTTTCTGATTTTTTCCGTCTTCTTTAACTTTTGCTCCCAGTTTCGAAGCATCCATCAGAATAACTTTGCCTTGAGTGTTTTCCTTGTCGATAAACAGGATTGAGACATTTGTGCCTGTAGTGGCGAAAATATTGGAAGGCATAGAAATAACGCCGCGCAGCATCCGATGTTTAACAAGATGCTCACGAATTTTTTTCTGAATACTCGAACCTGCGGTTAAAAAACCAGTAGGAACAACAACGGCTGCTTTACCTTTATCCCCAAGCGAATAGATAATATGTTGCAGGAACATAAGGTAAATTGGCATACCGCTCTTGTCCTTGTTAGGTATGTTCGGAACCCCGGCAAAGAAGCGTTTTTGATACTTTTCACCCGCGAGCGTATCACGACTGTCACTGAAATCCATATTGAAAGGAGGATTGCTGACTATGTAATCAAATGTCATCAGCCCATCCTTTTTCTTATTCAGGTGGCGAGGATTCAGTAACGTATCATCGTGTATTACGTTTGGTAGGGAGTGGACAAGATTGTTCAAAATAAGGTTCAAACGCAGGAATTCGTTGGATTTCTGAGAAATATCCTGTGTAAATATGGTGCAGTTATCCTCTCCTATTTCATGGGCAAGCGCTAATACCAGCGTACCCGAACCGGCAGCAGGGTCATATACTGTTACATTTTTTGCACCATTCGGCACCATAATTTTCGCAATTATGCTGGCGATGGAGTGGGGAGTATAGTACTCGGCATACTTGCCGAAATCCTTATTATAGTCTTTGATGAGGTATTCAAATATTGTGGCAAAAAAGTCATACTTCTGCTTGAATACCCTTTCAAAGCTACATCCTGCCAGTTTTCCTATAATTGCCCGACAAAAACCATCCTTTTTCTCTTCTTCGATGACATATTGTGAAATCGGGTCAAAAAGACGAATCTTTGACTGCCCTCCGGTCTGAACCGAAAATATGTCAATGTTGTAGTTGGCTATGTCTACCAGCGTATCGTCAAACAGTTTATGAAACCCCGCTTCATTCTGGCGATTGAATAAATAGGAGATGTAATGCACCCGCTTTAATCGCGCTGTCGAAGCACTGAAGTCCATGAGCATAAGCTCATAATCCTCATCGGACATTTTTGACATAGCCGCTTCCACATCAGTAGCACTCATATCTTTGAAAGCAGGGACAACTTGCTTTGCCTCATATATAAATTTATCGTTCAGAAACTTATACAGAAATGCTTCGGTAATGATTTTATATTCGCTGCTGGCATTTCCAAGACCGTAATTAGTGCAAATTGCTTTTAAATCATCAATCATTGCTTTTGTTTGTGTTGTAATATCTGTTAATTGCATTAGCTCGCCCAGTTCCTTTCATTGAAATATTCGTTTGAAATGCAGGTGCTTATATACTTGACCTGCTGAGCAGTAAAGGCTACTTTGTTTTCTTCAAGTTCCTGCTTGATAAGAGGAAGCATGTCTTGCATAAAATAAGGCTCGTTATCAAGCAGATGTTCATTAGAAAGGACTCTCATATCTATCTTATGTTTAAGTGAGAGCAGTACCTTGTGAAGTACAATATCAGAAGCAAGCGGAGGCGGGTTTTCTTTCAACCTCTTGTGAGTCCGCATAAACTTAGGGTCATTCTCATACTTGGCGGTAAGCATCTTATCGGCAAGATTTCGCTGCTCTGCCGCCTTGCGGATACGGTCAAGCTCTGTTATGGTTGCCGTCATCTCATCTGCAGTAAGCTCTTCTATGTGTTTCTTGCTAAGGAGGCGCTTGAGCTCCTCAAGCAACGTTACATATTCAGGATCCTGCGGATCTAAACTATGCGACATTTCTTTACGCGTACGTTCAAGCGCATCTCGGAATTTATCAGCAATGACAAGTTCACTTTCAGATACTTTTTTAAACTGAAACTCTATTTGATCAAGCGCAAGGTTCAATAATGCGCTCATGTCCTCGCCACTTTGAAGATTCTGTTTCAAATTGATCAGGTTAATGCGGTTTGTGACTTCATTGTAAAGAGCGCTTATATTGGTTAATTCAAATTTGTTGCTTAATTCTTCATATCCGAACAGCTTTGCTACATTGTACAATTCTTTATATAATTCAAGCGCATGACGCAATTCAATAAGAGCTTCTTTGTCGTCAAGAGCCGATATTTGTTGTGAGAAGACCTCGGCATTTGTGGTGTCAAAGGGAAAAAGCTTTTCTTCAATGAGTTTTAAATCTTTCTCAATTTCTTCCGGTGTTTTAAATATATTGTCATATCGCTTGAATTCATCGCCTAATTCTGCCTGAAGTTCATCAAAATATGCCTTGTTTGTTTTATCAAATTCAGCCCTTATATCTGCGAAATCTACCACATAGCCATATCTGAAGTTTTTATATGGCCGATTAACCCTTGTTAGCGCTTGCAACAGAGAGTGTTCTTTAATAAGACGGCCGAGATACAATTTCTTAAGGCGTGGGGCATCAAAGCCTGTCAAAAGCATGTTGTAAACAATAAGAAAATCAATTTGTCCTTTTTTGAAAGCGTTTCTGTTTGCCTTGCGTGTATCCGTATCGTCTTCATCATGCAAAATTAGAGCAGATGAAAATTTGGTTTTCTTCATCTCGGCATATACAGCACGTGCTTGTTCTGAAGAATCGCAAACCACCATACCGCCAATGGTATCATCATTCATGGCAATTCTGCTTTTGGCAAAATCTTCGGTAATATATTCAACAAGAGCCGATACATACTTAGGATGGGCGTACAGTTCTTTGCGTGAAAGCGAGCCCTTTATTGTTTCAACCTCATCAAGTGCGGTCTGAAGTTTACGACGATATGTGGTGGCAATACCCTCACGAATGAGTTTTAGGGTATATCCATCAGCTATTGAACGGTTATAGTAATATTTGTGAATATAGTTTCCGAATACATCTTTTGTGTTATATCCATCGCCTATTAATGGCGTTCCTGTTAAAGCTATCATTACAGCATTTCTGTCAGATGCCATTAAGTTTGATAAAAACGATCCTGTTGGTCGGTAACTACGGTGAGCCTCGTCCAAAAAGTAAATACGCTGGACATTCACATTATAGTCAGCTTTTTTGGCAACCGATTCTTCAGAAAACTTCTGAATATTTACCACAGCTATCGTATCGCGCCCAGTATTATCAACAACTCCGGCAGATTGAATATTCGAAACGAAATCTTCCTTTGAATTTATTTCCTCTACATTTAAGCCGCGCGCACGAAACTCGTCAGCTGCCTGGGTAAGCAAATCAAGCCGATCTACAATAAAGTAGAACTTTGCAATAATTCCTTGACGTTGATAATAGTCTTTTAGATATCTAACATTGTAAAAGGCAAGCGCTGTTTTTCCGCTTCCTTGGGTATGCCAAATTATGCCGTTTTTTACTCCGGCATTGAGTTTCTGTTCTATTGCTTTTGTTGCAAAGAACTGAGGATATCGCATCAAGTGTTTTTCGAGTGTAGTTATTCCTTCATCATTTGTTTTCTCCACATAAGCTATTCCATACTTCAAGAGCATCATGATACGGTTATGTGAAAACAAGGACGTAATAATTCTGTTGGTGGGAGAAAGTGGATTGATATTTGATGTATATTCCGGACTGCCTTTTATAGATACGAGGTTGGTATCCCTTAATATTTCCCGCTCCTTATTTTCATCTATAGCGGATATACGGCTGAAAATGGCTTCATCTTCTTCTCTGAAACGGCTAAAAAACAGTTTGGAATAACTGCTGGCGGCATAAAAAGCGCCTTCCAGCGGGATGATCTCCGTATCGTCATATTCGCTATTGTTTGAAAAGACCATTAGTTGAGTTATGTTGACAAAGCGTCTGAATTTCTTATTTTGAAATCTTTTATTAATTCTTACATACTCAGCCTGAATTCCGTCTTTATTGTTCGGCTTTTTTACTTCAAGAAATGCGAGAGGGATGCCATTTATCAAGACAGTAATATCCGGGCGGAATTCATCGTTACCGTTTTTATATGTAAGTTCTGTAACAACTTCAAAGGTGTTTTCGACTCCGTTGGATGAATCAAAATCTATCAGTTTTAAGCCTTTATAACCCGAAAGCAATACTGCATAGAAGGCTTTTCCGAGATCTTCATTATTTAAAATTATCTTGATTTCTGCTATTATTTTTTTTGTTTCCTCGAGAGTTAAGCTGGTATGATTTATCCGGTTTATGGCAGCACAAAACGTATCGACAAAGATATTTGTATCTTCATCAATTTCACCATGATAATTTTTTAGTGATAAGTATTTATATCCTAAGCGCGTAAAATGAACAAGAGCCGGAATTTTAACTCTTGAGTTTTCATTATATAGAACACTTTTTGACATAATTTCGGCTCCTTTCAATCCAACATTTTCAAATCATCCGGTACAATCTCAACAATATCACAAATATCGCAGTTCAGCGCTTTACAAACCTTGACTACGATGTCCATATTAACATTTTCGTTTTTCTTCATTTTCGACAGTGAAGACTGGCTGATTCCCGCCGCTGCCAGCAGGTCTTTCTTTTTCATATCCCGGTCAATAAGCAGCTTCCATAACTTCTTATAGCTTACGGCCACAGGAACCACCTCATTGTTAATCATTTCCTAAATTATATCACTTTGCATAACAAAACACAATAAAAACAGCGAGAACGCAAAGTTTAGTTTGCGTAATGCATGCAATAAAAATTAAAACGTAACTCCTTACTCTCTGGTTTATTCGGCCATCTGCAGTATTTTCACAGTATCCGGACTATAGGCTTTCCGTCTTACCGCTCAAAGGCTGAAAACCCAATCAGCATCCACCATGCTATAATGAAAAATTACAGAGGATATGCTAAGTTGTTCTTGTTTCTTCCCTTCATCCCCCGGTAATAAAATCGACGTATAACGGAGTTTGGTTATCACGGATAAACCATGTTTTAGCCCTTGATAACCACATTAGCGAAAATGTTTAGAGACCAAAGTAGAAGTCAATTTCCGCTATAGGACATTTCTATCATAAAAAATGTAGATTTATTCTATAAGGCCATTCAAAGAGGTGATGCCTATGCTTGTGCCGCTATAGATGTTCGGTCTCAAAGAACATAACCAAAGGAGGAAATCAAAATGATCGGCATCGAACAATACCAAAAAATCCAGGAGTACAAAGCACTTGGACTTGCTCAGACAAAAACCGCAAAAGCACTGGGGATAACCTATTCTTCTGTCAGCAAATACTGGAATATGAGCGAAAAAGATTATGTTAAGAAAGCTGAAAAGGAAAGGTACCACATGGATAACTATCGCCAGTACATACTGGAACAACTGAAGTTATGCCCACAGATACGGGACACAAATGTCTATCTTAAATTGATGGAAGCCTTTCCCGATTTACAAGTTAAACGAGCTACATTCTACCGCTATATGAAAGCCTTAAGGGAACAGCACGGTTATCCGCATGCCAGTAAACGTAAAACCTCACCCCGTGAAATTTCTCCACCGGGATATGAAGCGCAGGCGGATTTTGGTCAATACAAACTTAAGGACATGTACGGGCGAATTGTACGAATATATTTCTTCTGCATGGTTCTGAGTTATAGCAGAATGAAATTTGTTTATTTTTCACCGGATCCCTTTACAACCAAAACGGCCATTAAAGCTCATAACTATGCATTCCGATATTTTGGAGGAAGAACACAGACTATTCTTTATGACCTTGACCGTGTCTATGTAGTCAGTGAAAATCTGGGGAATATCATATTCGTACCCGCCTTTGAAGAATATGTTAAGCGTATAGGTTACAGTGTTTCGCTATGTAGACCAAGAGATCCTCAAAGTAAAGGCAAGGTTGAAGAGGTGATTGGATACATAAAGCAAAGTTTTCTTGAGGGCAGGATATACACCGGAATTGATTGCCTTAACAGTGCTGCCCTTGCATGGTTAGATAGGGAAGGCAACGGGCGAATACATACTGTGACCAGAAAAGTGCCGCGTGAAATGTTCATGGAAGAGCAAAAATACCTGTTCCATGTCAAACCTTATTCCGAAGTATCAAGCACTGTGGCCTCCTTTGATAAGGATGGAGTGGTAAGTTATAAAGGCAACCGTTATCTGATTAATACAGGTATGATGGATGTTCATAAACGCATTCGCATTGAAGATGATGTTGAAATGCTTTTGTTCTATGATGCTGAAACAAATGATTTATTGGCTAAATATCCAGTCACAGAAGATACCGGGCAGTTGTTCAAACCAGAAGAAAATTACAGCAGAGACAGGGTTTCTTTAACCATCATAAAACAATATTTTGCAGAAT
>Ga0209508_1002653_pt1 | contig 11386 bp, 9 predicted proteins | sample AD_UKC129_MetaG_FD_184427 | JGI IMG/M metagenome (GOLD analysis project Ga0209508, IMG submission 184427) | Active sludge microbial communities of municipal wastewater-treating anaerobic digesters from Canada - AD_UKC129_MetaG (SPAdes) (version 2) | ecosystem: Engineered > Bioreactor > Anaerobic... | reverse complement strand
CAGGGGACGGGGTATATACCGTTTGCGTTCCTGCGGAGATCCAAACCCACCGTTGCCTGATTCGATACCGGATTACGGCCATCGACAATGGTGGCCGAAGTGTTACTGTTCCGTATGCCGACGACTCGCAACCCAACTTTGCATATTTTGTTTACAATGGTGTTCCATCCTGGACAGGGGACGGTGTGACTTACAGTTCCGAAGTGCTGACTTCCCTTCCAGTCTATCATCTGATTGCTAGAAACAGTGATGTGGAAAACTGTTTTTGGAATTCGTCTTGGGACGACGGTGAATATCATTTCGCTGGAACGCTTGTTTATGACGGCGAGGTTTATGACCACATCTATTATCATATTCGAGGCCAATATTCCACATTTCGATGGGGCAAAAATAAGTGCCGATTCCGTTTTAATCGCGGGCATTACTTTCAGGCAAAAGATGACTATGGAAACAAGTACGAGAATAAATGGAAGTATCTGATTCTTGGTACCGGAACTTGTCCCTGGTGGCAGTGGCCCCATCCAGGTTCTTGGGATCAAGGAACTGGCGGAATGGTTCTCAATGAACCGCTTAGTTACCGTCTTTACAATCTTGCCGGTGTTCCGGCGCCTTACACGCATTTCTTCCATTTCCGGGTGATTGATGCAGTTTCTGAGACTGGTCCAACGCAATACGATGGGGATTTCTGGGGATTATTTTTTGCTGTTGAAGAGCCGGATGGACGGTTTTTGGACGAGCATGGTCTGGCAGATGGAAATGTCTACAAAATGGAAGTTGGAACCCCTGATCAGAAAAATCAAGGACCTACTCAAGTCACGGATGATTCCGATGTCTGGGACTTTATCAACGGACAAAATACTTCGTCTACACAGAGTTGGTGGGAACAGAATACCCGTTTGGATTGGTATTACAGTTTCAAAACCGTCGGGATTGTTATCAACAACTCCGATCCGCGGCCCCAGGAAAACTGCTTCTATTTTCATGATCCGCTGACCGGGAAATGGTCGATCCATCCATGGGATTTGGATTTGACGTATGAATGGGCAACTCACTACACCTGGTGGGAAAATATCACCTACTGTTTAAATTACCCAGTTCTGAATCTTGCTTATCAAAACCGAGCCCGCGAGCTGGTGGATTTGTTGTTTGACAATGATCATTGTGGTTGGCGTCAGACCGATCAATTGGTTGATGAACTGGCATCGGTCATAGCCACCCCGTATAACGGGCAACGATTCGTCGATGCTGAGCGAGCTCTTTGGGATAACCATCCCAAGGTTAACAGCTTTTACCGGAATCTCTGGTACGAACACAACGAATTTTTTACACAGCCAGGCCGGGCAAAGAATTGGGACAATATGGTTGCTTACTACAAACAATTTTTAACGGCCGAAGGGATGTCAGGTTTCCTAAGTGGTAGCTACGGACTGCATGAACTGCTTCCGAGTATTGCAGATTTGGCAATTCCCAATAAGCCGACGATTTCCTATATTGGCCAGCCTGGCTATCCAGTCAACAACCTTCTTTTCCAGACTACGGCTTTCAGTGATCCACAAGGGGACGACACTTTTGCCGCTTTGAAATGGCGGATTGCTGAGGTAGAACCCTACTCTCCCGCTGAACTGTCTGAGCCGGGGCAACCACAAACTTTCGAGTTGATTTCAAGAAACGAGATTTGGAAGTACTACAGGGCCGTTAATGGGGAACCCTCTGAGCCGGTGACAGAATGGAGGCTGCTTTATTACGACGATAGCAACTGGCAAAGCGGACAAACCAGCATTGGTTACGGTGACAATGACGACCTGACAGATCTGGCGCTCCAGTCGCCGCCGATGCAGAATAATTACACGTCGATTTATTTACGCAAAATCTTTGAGGTTTCAAATCTTGACGATATCGAGTCATTTGCTTTAAGAGTTTATGTTGACGGTGGTTGTGTTGTCTGGATCAATGGAGTTGAAGTGGCACGGCTGAATTGTTCTAACGGATTCAAAGCATGGAATGCTACGACCGGTGCTGCTTATATAGAACCGGCTTGGTATGATATTATGCTCCCAGCTCCTTACAACTATTTTATTGAAGGTGAAAATGTTATTGCCGTTCATGTCTTGAATGAATCTATCGACAGTTCTGACCTTTCCTTCGACGCCATCCTGACGGGGGAATCGTCAAATTCGGTATATTTTCAGAAAACCAAACGCGGGAAATACGAGATTCAAACTCTTTGGGAGAGCTCTGAGATTACCAATTCAACAGAGACCATTATTCAGATCCCGGCTTCAGGGCTTCAGGTCGGCAAGCATTATCGTGTACGATGCCGGATGAAGGACAATACCGGACGCTGGTCCCACTGGTCTGATCCGATTCAGTTTACCGCCGGCGAGTCTTTGAGCGTCGGCACCCTCGAGCATCTGCGGATTACCGAAGTTATGTACAACCCTGCACCGGCCGATCCGGCCAGAGGAGATCTAAACGTTGATAAAGATGAATTTGAATTTGTTGAATTGAAAAATTGTAGTGTGGATGAAACGCTCGACTTGACCTATGTAGAGTTGGCCAGCGGAGTCACTTTCCGCTTTGCCGATGGCGTCGTGAGCTCTCTGGCACCGGGGGAGTTTGTGCTGGTGGTCCGCAACATTGCTGCTTTCAGTTCCCGATACCCCGGGTCGTCTGGTCGTATCGCTGGAGCTTATTCCGGCAAGTTAGATAACAGCGGTGAGCAGATTACTCTGGTTGATATAATCAACGGGACAATTGCGGATTTTAAGTACAACGATGGATACGGCTGGCCAGTATCTGCTGACGGGGCAGGTCATTCGCTGGTCCCTCTGGATTCGGCCATTCCGAAAGAGACGACCGGTTCCTTAAATTACGGGGGCAACTGGCGGGCCAGTACCTATCGGCATGGTTCGCCCGGAGCGGATGACCCGGTACCCCTCGCTGGAATTGTTATTAATGAGCTAATGGCTCACACGGATTTCAGAGATCCCGTCTATCCGCAATATGACAGCAACGACTGGGTTGAACTATATAACCCGACCAGTTCCACTATGGTCTTGGATGGAAACTGGTATCTGAGTGACAGTCTGGATGATTTGAGAAAATGGGCGTTGCCTGCCGGTACTATTCCGGTTGGTGATTGGATAAGCTTCGACGAGATAACCGGCTTCCATAATCCGATCTCTACCGGTTTTGGGCTGGATAAGACCGGCGAATATGTTTTGCTGTCCTACCTGCCTGGGACCTCCGCCGACCGAGTGGTTGATTGTGTCCGATTCAGTGGTCAGCCCAATAATATCTCCTTCGGCCGTTATCCCGACGGCGGAACGTATTGGTTCTTTCTGGCTACTCCGGGTAGCCGCAATGCGGCCAATGCGGCTCCGCTGCCGAAGGGCGTGCTTATTAGCGAGATAATGTATCATCCAAAAGAAGGCACAAACAATGAGGAATATATTGAGTTATACAACACAACCACTTCATCGGTTTCTCTTTTTAATACAGCGGGAACGTGGCGAATCGCCAACGCCGTATCATATACATTTCCTGCAGGTGTGAGTATTCCCGGCGATGGAAGGATCGTAGTGGTCGGATTTGACCCGGCGGTAGAGAACGCGCGTCTGACAGCCTTCAATACGGCTTATGGCTCTGCTTTGACGGCCGGTATCACCATTTTCGGGCCTTGGGTTGGGGATTTATCCAACAGCGGGGAACGGATTGTGCTGCAGGAGCCGCAGGAGGCCGATCCTCCCCAGATCCTGTCAATCTGGTGGATTGATATTGACCAAGTGATCTACAGTAACCAAGACCCGTGGCCGGCCAGCCTGGATGGAACCGGAACAGCACTACATCGGATTTCTTTAGGGCCAGATGACTCTGGGGATGCCCCAAACAACTGGCAAGCTGATGCTCCTTCACCTGGTCGATGAAAAGAGGGCAATCTTCTGTCCCTTCTCGATATGTCTACAATCTTAACCAGGGGGTTCGAATGAAAAAGAAACACGTGTTTCAGATGAGCGTCCTTTTGGTTGTGGGACTGTCATTCTTGTTCTGATGCGGCTCCACCTGAAGGGGATTGGATACTCATTTGGTCCGATGAATTTGATGGTGCGAGCATCGATCCTGCCAAGTGGAGTTATGGAGCAAAACCATGGGGGACGACCGACAACAGTCCATGCTTGATTACCCCCGAAGATAGTTACTTGAGTCCCTGGGATGGAAGTACGGATGGTGTTTTGGTCCTCCGAAGCCGCATGGGAACTTTTTCCGGCAATGGTAGAACTTATAACTTTTCCTGTGGTTGGGTGTACAGTAAAATATGGATGACATATGGATATCTGGAAATCCGCGCTCAGTATCCTATCGGCAAGGGGCAATGGCCTGCTTGGTGGATGCTTCGGGAGGGCTGGCCACCTGAGTTTGATATTGCGGAATTTCGAGGGGCTAATGGTCCTGACAATGATTATATGACACAAGCGGTATATGACGAGGCAGCTCAGTGGCATAGTCATCACATTGCGGGGGATTTTTCGGACTGGCATATTTATGGTTTTGAGTGGGGGCCTGGATATGTAAAGTGGTATATTGATGGTGTGCTCACTTATTCGGTTAATGATCCTGATATTCCGAATCAGCCGATGTATGTGATTCTAAGCGGCGGATTGGATTCAAATGCGGATGCATCCACCGGTTTTCCAAACTATTATGTTGTTGATTATTTTCGCTGGTATCAAAAAGATTTTACAGGGCCTCCTGCTGCCCCAACCAATTTGACAGCTTCAATAACATCGAGCGGAATTCTTTTGAACTGGGAAGCCTCTGCTGATTGGGATGTGAATTCCTATAATATTTATTCGAGTACAAACCCGGAAGAGCCCAAAGATTTGATTGCTACGGGTATTACTGGGACTAATTATATGAGTATGGAATTGACAGACGGCACTACATATTATTATGTTGTAACATCTGTTGATGAGGAGGGCTACGAATCTATTTCAAGCAATGAAGTCTCCGAGACTGCAATAGCATTCCACCCCGTGACAGTCGAAAATTACAGTTTTGAAGAGCCAGGCATTGGAAAAGTCAAAGGCTGGAACGGTGAAAATGGTACGAATATTCCCGGCTGGAACAGCGATGATTCATCTGTAGATTCCGGTGTGGAACGAGCCAGCACGACCCATCGCTTTTATCGAGGATTTCTGATGGGCAATGACCCCCCGGTTTGGCAGTTGACTTCCGAAGGTATTGCTGCCGGCAAAATATATCTTCTGGAAGCAGATCTGTGGGATACATACGGAGGAGAAACAATGACTATGAGCTTATTTTATATAAATAACATGGGTCAGAAGATTCAGCTTGCTTTAAGGGAGTTTCCTGTGGGTGGATTGGACAGATGGGATGCGATTTTGGGAACGGTTGTTTATCGTGTTGATGAGGGGCCTCTGGAAGCCATTGGGCGGAATCTTGGAATAATGTTTGATAATAATGCCAGTGGCTGGGTGGGAATGGATAATATACGATTAAGCGTCGGCATCGATCCAGAGCTTAAGGGTGATTTGAATAAAGATGGCCGAGTAGATTTGTGTGATTTTGCAGAGTTATCATCGGGGTGGCAAACAAGTTATAACATGACAACATTGGTGCATGTGGCAAGTAACTGGCTTTTAGAAACATCTTCCTTTTAGAAGTCATCCCAAAACCCTCCTTAGGAGGATCAGGATGCAGCCAAGTTGAACCATGGCCAGAAAGTTTTTCAGATGATATTCATAACGGACAACCAAACGACCAAACGACGGTAGTTTTGGAGGCAGGCAAACAGCCGCTTCACCTTCCACCGTTTCTTGTAACGCCGCACAAGGTACGGCCATCTTGTATAGACGTGTAATGTACCCCTGTATTTTGGACTAGCATGATTTTTAACAAAAACAGTATTTTTTCGTTATCTTCTGTATCTTCTGTCGATACTGCACCGGATTCATATATTCCAATGCCTGATGGGGTCGCTTGGTGTTATACCAGTGCACCCAGTGAGCAATTTTTTGCCTCGCCTGCTCGATGCTTTCAACGCGATGGATCCAGGCCACTTCTTCCTTAAAACTGCGGATAAACCGCTCACACAATCCGTTTTCTTCCGGCGTATACGGCGTAATGAATTCCTGTTGCAGACCGTAGTCCTTCGCCGTACTGCGATACAGCTTTGAACCGAGCAACAGCCCGTTATCATGACAAAGCATCAATCCCGCCGGGGCCAGCCGCACATGACCGAATCGTTCGATTAGAGCGGCTTCCAAGGTACGCTCCGCCGTCTTGGCCCGTCCGGTATGGGCCAGTTCCCAGCCCAGGACTTCCCGTGTGCAGCAATCCAGCACCGGGACAAAACTGCACCAGCCGTCTTTCGCCCCGCAAAAGACCAACGCCAGGTCCGTACACCACCGCTGATCCGGATGGTCCGCAATCGTCGTTTTGACCTCGACCCGGGGACGTTTACCAGTCTGTCGCTGCCGGACCGTCCAGCCGTTTCGCCGCATGATTCGAGCCACTTTCTTCCGATTGACGCGTTCCCCCAAAACGTGCTTCAAATAGGCCCAGACACGCCGAATTCCGAAGAACGGGAACGCCTCGATAATCTCATAAATCAGCATCGCACGGCGTCCATCCACCAGCGGCCGAGCTGTCCGCTGACGGGGTTGATAATAGGTCGTACGGCGCGGCATCTCCAGCCATCGGCAGAGTTTTGTGATCGACAGGTCTTTCTGTTCTTGTAAAAGATCATTCCGGACGGCGTTTACGAGATCCCGTCCGGTAATTCCACACCGCAGATGCGGTACGCTTTTTTTAAGACGTCAATGTGCAGCGATTGTTCGCCGATCTTGGCGTACAGCTTCTTCATTTCGGCCTCATGGCGGGCCTCGATGTGCCGCGGATGCGCCCGCAGGTGTTCCTCGCCGCCGGCCAGAAAATCATCGACCCACTGTTCAATCTGGGCCACGGTCAGCGTGCCATGCTGGCGGGCCACAGTTGAGCCGGGGTCGTCTTGCCCTTGATGATGTCCAATCCCGCCGCGGCCTTGCGTTTAGCCGTCCAGCGTTGAACCTCGTTCGCTTCTACCGTGTTTGTTTCTGTGGCTTTGTCGCTCATGCGTACCTCCGTTGGATTTTCGCGATGGATGTTGTCTGCATTTCGGTTCGTCGGCCTGCGGTCGCCTCACCTCCACTCCGCCAACATCCATCATACCTTAACTCCTGTTACCTGTCCAACCCAACAAGGGGACGCTATATTATTTTATCTGAGCTGTTTTAGCAATATCATAGCTATCATCTTTACCATTTCCTTTGACACATCTGGTCTTGTTTTTTCCATAAAAAACCGTCCGAGCAGAAGAATTTCCTTGCCCCTGCCCGAACGGTTCACCTAAGCTGGATTGGTGGAGGTGGACGCTTTAAAAGCAACGATTTTATCTGCTCAAGAGGATGTTGTCTATCTGTGCCCAAGTACCGCTGGCTGTGTTATCGAATTCAACCCCCAATAACTTCCCGGCTGCCCCTGGAACAGTCGATACATTAATCGTTAGGATATAACGATTCATAGCAGATACGTTGAATGTCTGACTAGCGATTGTTATTCGGGAAAGTCCGTCTAAGTACAAGCCATTTCATAACCTCCTGAGCGTTATGATAAGGCAAGCAATATGAAAAAACGCGTTATATACAGTTATATCCCGATCCCAGCGGACCACCAGCCGGCGAAAATTCCCCAGCCACGAGAACGTCCGCTCCACTTTATACCGTCGTTTATAGCGCCGCATCTTCCGACCGTCATAGTACTTCTGTTCCTTATTGTTGCAGCGGTAGGGACAAATCAACTCGATTCCCTTTTTGGCCAGCCGTTCTCGCAACGGGTCGCTGTCATAGCCCCTGTCGGCAATCAGCCGGCGGGGATTCTGTTTGGGCCGTCCCCGGCCCGCACGCGGCACGGCGATCCAGCTTATCGTTTTTTCGAGCAGGTTGCCTTCGTTCGGGGACGCCGAATCCAGGTGGTTTCCCAAAGGAACACCTTGGCCGTCGACCACCACCATCCACTTCGTGCCCTTGCCGCGTTTGGTCTTTCCGACGCCGTCGCCCCTTTTTTCGCCGGGGCGAAACTGCCGTCGACAAACGCCTCGGACCAGTCCAATTGGCCCTTTTCATCCAATTCGGCCAAAAAGGTTCGCCAGACCTGGAGCCAGATGTCTTGCTCTTCCCAGACTCGAAGCCGTCTCCAGCAGGTGGAAGGGCTGGGATACTGTTTGGGTAAATCGGCCCACGGAGCTCCAGTCCGCAGGATCCAGAGAATTCCCTCAAAGACCTTGCGATTGTCCGCCCAGGGTCTGCCGCCTCGCTTGGATTTCTTGAGTTTGGGCAGCAACGGCTCAATTTTACGCCATTGTTCATCGGTCAGTTTCCAACGTTGTTTGGCCATTCTTGACTCCTTAAAAAAACCTGTTTGGGAGTCAAGTGTATATAAGTTCTTTTATACCCTACCCATTGTCAAGACAAAAAACCGGTTGTTTTAAGGTGGACGTATCGCCGTCTGTTACCGCCGTTGGCACGGAGGGAGCCCGAAGGGCGACCGGAGTGCCAACGGCGACGCCATACACCGCCGCGGGGCTGCGGTAGCCCAGCGTCTGGTGCAAACGCTCATTGTTATAAAATGCAAAATATCGACCCAGATAGTACCGGGCCTCCGCAATCGTCTGATAGTCACGCAGATACACTTCCTCGACCTTCACCGTTCGCCACAGTCGCTCAATGAAGATGTTGTCGAATACCCGGCCCTTGCCGTCCATGCTGATCTGGACGCTGGCCTTACGCAACGTTCCGGTAAAGTTCTCCGAGGTGAACTGGCTGCCCTGATCAGTATTAAAAATCTCCGGGCGTCCCTGGCCGAGAGCCGCTTTCAGGGCCGACACACAGAAGTCTGATTCCAGCGTAATCGAAACTTCCCAGCTGAGTACATACCGGCTGAACCAATCCATGACCGCCGTCAGATACAGCCAGCCGCGATACATCCGGATGTAGGTAGTATCCGCCGACCAGACCTGATCGGGCCGGGTAATTTCCACATCCCGCAGCAGGTACGGATAAATCTTGTGCTGGGTGTCCGGAATGCTCAAACCCCATTTTCGACGCGGATAAACCGCCTCCAGGCCCATCTGACGCATCAGACGGCGAATCCGCTTGGGATTGACCGGATGACCTTCCAGCCGCAGCCCTTCGGTCATCTTGTCAATGCCGTAAAACGGAGTTTTGACGTATTGTTCATCGATCAGCTTCATGAGCATCTCATTATATTCCGTTTCGCCTTGGGCGGTGTAGTACAGACTGCTGCGGTTGAGGCCCAGCAGATCACACTGGCGGACAATCGGGATCGTTTTGTGGCCCGGCTCAACGGCCTGACGTTTTTGCTCAATCGTCAAGACCAGATTTTTTTTTCAGCCAGTCCAGTTCTACTTTTAACTGACCAATCTGCTGGTATAACTCTGACGTTAACGCCTCCTGATCCCGCTGCTCATGTTTTCGCCGGCGGGAAAACAACTCCGGCAGCGAATCGAGCAACTGCTTTTTCCACTGCATGATCTGGTTCGGGTGAACCTCATACTCGCTGGCCAGTTCAGCGATAGATTTATCGCCTTTGATTGCCGCCAAGGCCACTTTAGCCTTGAATGCGGCACGATGATTCCGTCTTTTGTTTTTCATAAATTTGTCTCCTGATACTGTATCGTCTCAGGCGACAAATCCACCTTAATTATGCGCCCAGTTTTTGGGGAGTATTATACTTGCCGGGCGCAAGTTTAAATTCTATCAATCTTTAGGTTATGAAATGGCTTGTAGTAAAGTTGTGCTTTCAGAGCAGAAGACCCCTGAGCATTGAATGACAATTTGAATGTCTCATTTCCAAGGATCGTATAATTAGTTGTCTGCCAGATTGCCGGATCGGTATCTTTCAAAAAACCAATCCAGCTTCCATCCGTTGCTGCCTCAGATTGTTCGACTCCAGAATCGAACGGAGCCGTATCGCTGGACCAGCCAGGAATCAGATTCCAATTATTGTTAATCTTTCCTGTGCCGGGTTCTTCAAAGCTGTGATTGATTAATGGAATTGACCTTCCCCCGTTTATAGTACCACTAAGCATTGGAATATCCAGCGTTAAGTAATCCCGCTTCCACCGGCATGCCGGTGGAAAATTCCGTGCATTTTTGGTCGATAAACTCCTCTGGCGTCAGGTATCCCAGTGAACTATGAGGTCTGCGGGTATTGTAATCCACACGCCAAGCCTCAATGATCCGACGGGCTTGCTCCAGCGACAAAAACCAGTTCTCATTCAAACATTCGTCCCGGAATCGACCGTTGAAACTCTCGATATATGCATTCTCTACAGGCTTGCCGGGACGAATGAAAGCCAGCTTGATCCCTCGCTGATACGCCCAGGCATCCAATGCCTTGCTGATAAATTCCGGCCCATTATCCACCAGGATGATCTCCGGTAGCCCGGCTATTTGACTGACCTCGCCCAAGGCTCGGATCACCCGCACGCCATTGATGGAGGTATCCACCTCGATCCGAAGGCATTTCCGGGTGTATTCATCCACCACCGCCAGCACCTTGATCGAACGCCCGTTGGCTAAACTGTCCCGCATGAAATCCATGCTCCAGATATGATTGGGATGACTGGGTTTGGGAATCTCTATCCTTAAAAGGGAAGACAACTCCTTTCGGCGGCGTATACGCAGCGACAGGCCTTCCTGCCGATAAATCCGTTCCGTTCGTTTGTGGTTGATCCTAAATCCTTCCCGTCGCAGCATCACATGCAGTCTCGGACAGCCAAAGCGTCGCCGGGCCTGAGCCAGTTCTTTGATCCGTTTGCGAATCGTTTCCTCGTCCGGACGAACGACCGGCTCATAGGCAAAACTGGTTCTCGATAAACCAATCAGCATACATGTCCTTCGCAGACTTAGCCCAAAGCGTTCCATGATCTGCTCAATCACCTGGCGTTTCGCCTTGGGCTTTACAAGTTTTTTGAGACCACCGACTTGAGGGCCTGGATGTCCAGGGCCTGCTCGGCCACAATATGCTTGAGCCGCCGGTTCTCCTCCTCCAGGGCCTTGAGCCGCTTGGCCTCGCTGACCGTCAGGCCGCCGTATTTGGCCTTCCAGTTGTAGAAGGTGCCGTCACTCATGCCGTACTTGCGGCACAACTCCTGCACGCTGACTCCCGCCTCCGCTTCTTTCAAAATCGCAATAATCCGTTCCTCTTTGACCCGCTTGCCTCGCATAATAAACCTCCCATTTTTGAGGGTTTTATCATGCCGGTACTCCAATTGCAACTGGTACTGTTTTCGGGGGGAAGGTCA
>Ga0209508_1002652_pt1 | contig 11387 bp, 6 predicted proteins | sample AD_UKC129_MetaG_FD_184427 | JGI IMG/M metagenome (GOLD analysis project Ga0209508, IMG submission 184427) | Active sludge microbial communities of municipal wastewater-treating anaerobic digesters from Canada - AD_UKC129_MetaG (SPAdes) (version 2) | ecosystem: Engineered > Bioreactor > Anaerobic... | reverse complement strand
CGGAAGCCGAACTAGGAATCATACCAGAGTATGCTGCAAGAGAAATTAAAAGGAAAGCCAACACAAAATATGTGAAACTCGAAAGAGTGAACCAAATCGAGAAAGAGACAAAACATGACATAGCAGCCCTCATAAAAGCACTCGCAGAACAATGCGAAGGCGAAGCAGGAGAATACATACACTTCGGAGCCACATCAAACGATATAATAGACACTACAAACTCTCTACTTTTTCAAGAATCCATAAAAATCCTAAAAGAAAAAATCATCAAACTAACAAAACTCTTACTAAAATTGGCGGATGAAAACAAGCAAAAAGTTTGCATTGGCCGAACCCATGGACAACATGCACTACCCACCACATATGGTATGAAATTCGCCCTATGGGCCGATGAAATGCATCGAAACTTTGAAAGATTAAAAGCAGCCCAGCAGAGATTATGTGTGGGGATGATGACAGGAGCTGTGGGCACCACAGCAGCACTAGGCGAAGACGGCCTGAAAGTACACTTAAAGGTGTCTGAGATACTCGGCTTGGAACCAGTATTGATATCAAATCAGGTCATCCAAAGGGATAATCATGCTGAATTCATGATGGTGTTGGCTAATATCGCCACAACCCTCGACAAGATAGCCCTAGAAGTTAGAAATCTCCAAAGAACGGAGATAATGGAAGTTGGGGAGAGATTCGACCCTGAAAAGCAGGTCGGTAGTAGTACAATGCCCCATAAAATGAATCCGATAACAGCAGAGCGAATATGCGGCCTGGCGAGAGTCATACGTTCACATGTGATAGTTGCACTCGAGAATAATCTACTCTGGCATGAAAGAGACCTTACCAACTCATCCCCAGAACGCATAATATTCCCGGAATCATGCATACTAACAGACTACCTCCTCCACCTAACCTTAAAGTTGATAGAAAACCTCGTATTCTTTGATGAAAACATAGAAAAAAACCTCAACCTTACAAATGGTCTTATAATGGCAGAAAGACTAATGGCAGAACTTGCAAAAAAGGGTATGGGCAGACAAACAGCATATAAAATCGTGAGAGAATGTGCAATAGAAGCCAACAAAAACAAGAAACCACTTATAAAAGTTGCAAGCGAAAAAAAAGAAATATTAAAGTATCTAAACCATAAAGAACTCGAAAATATCATGAACCCCTATACTTACATAGGATCAGCCACAAAAATAGTTGAAAATGTACTTAAAAAATCAAGAAAATGGTTCTAATCACTTTATATTCTATTAGCGAGACTACTCGATGAATATTCCAATTCCCAAGTTTTAAGTCATGTTTTCACAATCTAAGACCCCCAAGTATTATATATAACTTTCATCTTTTTTTCACTGGTGGTGTGTATGATCTCAAAAGTAGTGATAGTGATACAACTGTCACAGAACTTAATGCCATCGCGAAACCAGCAAATTCCGGTCTGAAAGTTAATTTGAACGTTGGATAAAGGACACCCGCCGCTACTGGTATAAGAATCATGTTATATGCAAATGCCCAGAAGATATTCCATTTCACGCGCGAAACGACTTTACGAGCCAATTGTATAGCTGCTGGAACATCAACTGGATCATCCTTTACTAGAACTATATCCGCGGCTTCTATTGCAACATCAGTACCGCTTCCAATCGCAATCCCAACATCGGCTGCTGCAAGTGCTGGAGCATCATTTATACCATCACCAACAAATGCAACACCACCATTCCCTCGCATCCTATAGACTACATTAACTTTGTCTTCAGGTAAAACTTGGGAGAGTACTTCGCCTATTCCTATCTTCTCTGCCACAGTTTTTGCTGTTATGGGATTATCACCAGTTACCATCAAAGTTTCCAAGCCCATTTTCTCCAAGGCCTTCACTGCTTTATGGGAATTTTCTTTTATTTTATCAGCAACTGCAATAATTCCTATGAGTTTCTTGTCTCTGCCGATTAATACTATAGTTTTACCATCCTCTTGTAACTTCAAAATCAGCTCCTTAAAATCGTCCAATTGTATCTTATTGTCCTCGAACAATTTTATGTTACCTAGTAAGAGTTCATGAGAATCTAGAGATCCTATGAGGCCTTTTCCAGGGATTGATTTAAGTTCCTGGATTTTAATGTAATCTATTTTTTCATTTTTGGCTCTTGATACTATTGCCTTAGCGATGGGGTGCCGTGAATTGGATTCGATACTAGCAGCTAATTGTAGCACATCCTTCTCGTCGCCTTTGGTGGGTATTATGTCAGTTACATATGGTCTGCCTGTGGTGAGCGTACCAGTTTTGTCAAAAAGCACGGCCACTATCTTTTCCGAAGTTTCTAATATCTCACCCTTTTTTATGAGAATACCGAGTTCCGCACCCCTACCTATTCCAACGGTAACTGCTGTTGGTGTTGCAAGTCCCAAAGCGCATGGACATGCCACTACCAATGTGGATATAAGAATTGTTAATGAGAAGAGTAATCCCATACCTTCAAGATACCAGAAAATAAAAGCCGCGAATGCTATGATAAGAACTATGGGTATGAAATATGAAACAGCCCTGTCAGCTATCCTCTGTAAAGGTGGTTTAGATCCTTGGGCTTCCTCCACTAACCTTATAATTTTTGCTAGGAATGTTTCTTTTCCGACGTGGACTGCGCGGATCTTTAGAAGGCCATCAGTGTTTATTGTGCCTGCTACAACACTTTTGCCTTTATCTTTAAATATTGGGATGGGTTCGCCTGTTACCATTGATTCATCAATGTGCCCTTGCCCCTCAATGATAATACCATCTACTGGTATTCTATCTCCAGCCCTTAAAAGGAGTATATCATCCTTTCTAACAGCTTCTACTGGCACTTCCATTTCCTTACCATCTTTGAGCAAGGTTGCAGTGTCTGGTTGAAGTTCCATCAATTTTTTAATAGCCTCCGAAGTTTTACCTTTGGCCCTTGCTTCAAGGTATCTTCCAAGTGTCAGAAAAGCCGCTAACATTAATGAGGTTTCATAGAACATGAACTCGGGGGATAAAATGTTAAACGTGCTCAATACACTAGAAATGAAGGCGACACCAATCCCCATAGAATACATGACGTCCATATTAAGTGTTTTAGTTTGAAGTGAACGTATAGCGGCATGGAATATAGGATAACTTACATATAAGAATGGTAAAATTGATATAAAGAACATTAAATATCCCATGAATGGAGACTTTATTTTAAGGTACATGATGATCATCAGCGGAATTGACACCCCCAAACCCACGAATATCCTCCTCTTTTTAGATTCAAGATCCTTTGAAAGCTTTTCATCAGTTAGTTCTCCTTCAATGCCCAAGAATTGGTATCCGAGATCCTCTATGGCCCTTTTAATATCTTCTATGGATACTATATCCTTATTGTATTCTATGTATGCAGTTTCAGACCCTAAATTTACCGTGGCATCAATTACGCCCTCAATTTGGCTTAATTTTGATTCTATTGTCTTGGCGCACATTGCACAAGTCATGCCCCCTATCTTGACATTCATATTATCATTTAAAACTTGATATCCGGTTTCTGCTATCACTTTTTCGATTTCATTAACTCCAATTTTCTCAGGATCGTAGTCTATACTGGCTTTTGACGTTGCAAGGTTCACGTTCACATATTCCACGCCATCAAGTCGTTTAAGAGCCTCTTCTATCCTCAAGGCGCATCCTGCACAAGTCATTCCACCTATCCTAATATTTACTTTCATAGTTCTTCACTCTAAAAGATTCTTGAATATTTTACCATCCTTTACCACGAGAAGTATGTTATCAGGGTCTGAAAGACTTTTTATGTCATCTAAAGGATTTTCTTTCACTACGATGATATCTGCAAGCTTGCCCTTATCAAGGCCACCAACCCCATCCCATCTAATACACCTTGCAGCATTTAATGTTGCGGATTTAATGGCTTCAGAAGGTTCCATTCCAATATCACATAAATATAAAAGTTCCTTTAAATTTTTACCATGATCGAAAACCCCAGAGTCAGTACCCATGATTAAGTGGACACCCTCCTGGTATGCGACTTCTATATTTTCTTTATGAACCTTCGCAATTTCCAAGATGTCCTTTCTACTATAACTGGGAAGTTCATCCTCCCCAAACTTCTTCTTGAGTTCCACTGTAGCAAGAAGCGTCGGCACAAGATACATCCCCCTTTCTCGCATTTCAACCGCCGTTTCTCTGTCAATATATGTTCCATGTTCTATGGAATCCACACCAGCCTTTACACAATTTTTTATACCTTCCAACCCATGGGCATGGGCCATAACTTTTTTACCCCTGAAACTAGCTTCTTTTACTATGCATTTGAGTTCTTTTTCAGTGAACTGAACATCCTGAGGATGGTCATTGGCACTTAGAACACCACCTGTGGCCATGATTTTTATAAAATCGGCTCCAGCTCTCAGAACCTCCCTTGTTTTTTTTGTAACACCTTCAATACCGTCACAGATCCCACTTGGAAGGCCAGGGTATCTGAGTTCAATGTTGAAACCTGATTTCATGAATAAATCAAAATGTCCCCCTGTTATTGAAAGGGGGGTTATGCTTACTTGCATCCTAGGTGCCGGGATCATATTATTCATAGAGGCCATTTTAACCCCAAAATCCGCCATTCCAGCATCTCTAACTGTAGTGACACCCGCATTTAGGGTTAATCTCATGTTTTCTATGGCCTTGTAAAAATAAAGTGAAAGAGGAGTTTCTATTCTATCTTTTATTTCAAATCCTCTTTCCATTATATGAACATGTGCATCTATAAACCCAGGGAGTATGAAATAATCATCTGCATCAATAGTATTGACTCCAGTTTTTTGTTGATGTGAAATTGACTCTATCATATTCTTCTTTATTGAAACCGAACCTCTATAATGATCCTCGGACTCTAAATCTATTATTTCACCGTTTATTACTAATTTTTCCATAAAGACACCTATTATATGTTTATCATTATTTCTGTATATTTTTTTTTTGTTGCCTTTCCGGATGTGCAAATCCAAGTTTTTAAGGATGTAAATTGTGTGAATGATGGTGAACTGACTTTTTAAACTATTGAACCGGATGTAGATTCAGACTTTACAATAGCCAGATTTAGAATTGAATGCGGCTAAAGATCTGTCGATTAACCTTAGAAAGAATCAAAATTCTCTTTTTTTGCTAATTACAAGCACCAAATTATAAAAAATTGGGGGGTTAGACACCCCCTATTATTGTTTTTTCCGTGCGGAGAGCACTCCTCCCAGAACCAAGAGAATAGACACTACTATTCCCGCAAGTGGCAGGCCAGTGCTTTCCATCCCTACAGTCTTGGTAGTAGTTGTCGCATTAGCAAAATTTGGAGCTCCCAGAATTTTGACCAACGTTTGAACAACTTCGTAATCTGCAGCAGTTACCGTAGCAATACCCGCACCTTCATCAGCCCTTAAAACTGCGGTGGCCATACCATTGATCCAAGGAACAGTCACTGATTTACTACCCAAATTTCCCAGGTTGGTGTTGAATGTCACTTTGGGTCCGCTGAAGAACAAGGCAAAATCTACACTGTGATCGCCACCTGCTGCATCACGGTAAATGTCAGCAGTAATGATTGAAGTTTCACCGACATTTATTATGGATGGATTGGCTTTAATATTCAGAACCAGCCATGGATAATAATTTAAGGTTCCATTGCCAACGAAGAATTTGCTGGCATCAGGGCTATTGGTACCGTACCAATTGTAGCGGGCATTGGTGTTACTGTTTTCCAGTTGATGGAAGAGCTTGGCCATATCGTCTCGTATGGGTTTTAGGATGGGTTTCAGTTCTGGATGCTTTTTGATGGCATCGTCAAGTGGTTTAAGCATTTCATCGATACTGGGTCCGAAGTTGGAAAATAAAAAGTTCTGGATATAAGAATTGTAGTTGGCAATACGATTGTATTTTATCGTCCCGTTGGGTGAGCAGATCACGATACCTATCCCCGAACCATGTCCTTCAAGGTTGTTTCCGGTGACTTTAGTGGTGTTAAAACCAGCGGCTACCATTGAAACGTCATTGGCTCCATGCACCCCTTTTACTTTGTTATATATCATGTCCATATGTGCTATGGCAACGCCCACAATACCTGCAGCTATACTAGGAGAAGTAATATCCGAAACAATGTTATTTTTCAAAGTTGCATTACTTAACACGCCCAAACCTAAAATAGCGACTGATGCATTGGCTTTGCTGATACTGAAAACCTGGTTATCTTCTAATTTTAAATCTCCTAAAGCAACAGTCACCATCCCAACCGCTTGTTGCTCTGCTACTATGTGAGATATTATATTTTCGGAAACTATAACTGTCCCATTCCCCACTATGGCTGCTTCGAGTGAATAAACTGAACTGTTGGTTGACCCTTGTAAATGAGAAATCTCATTACCTGAAATTAAAGCAGTAATACTGTTACTGACCAGTTCCATTCCCATAATGGCGCTGAAGGCGCTGATATCCTTGATAATGTTCCCGGTGACCATTAACTTTGCGACATTGGCCACTTCTGGATTTCCACCGGCGCCTTTACTTTTTCCCACTTGAAATCCAAATACCGCACCATTAGGTGCGCTTATATTGGATAAGGTGTTTCCACTGAGATTAAAGTAGGTTAAAGACCCATTTGTAGAAACAGTAATCCCATTTACGATTCCTTCACCGACCAGGTTGGATATGTAATTTCCAGAAACAGCGAGGAAACCATGAGATAGGTTGCCTAGTATACCGTTTTCACATTGACCAGAGATAATATTATCCATGATAGTCGTGTCGCCTCCTGAAACAATAATCCCTGTTTTACCGCCGTTAATCTGATTATTTTTAAGAGTACAATTATCTGCGCTTATGTTAACTCCGATACCATTCTGTGGGTTGTTTATTATGAAGCCGTCTATGGTGCTGCCGCTACCATCACCAGTGCTGTCATTTACCACTGTGAATCCAGTTTTGTTTGGTTTTATTTTTACTTCATCGCCTTTATTGGCTTGTATGGTGAGTTTTTTATTTACAATAACATCCTCAGGATATGTTCCACTGTGTACATTGATCACATCACCATCAAGAGTATTTGAATTATCAATCGCTGATTGAATGTTAGTGTAAATCTGACCAGAACCCACATCCCACTGGGCTGCTGATACACTACCGGCACTTAAAAACAAAATAGCAACCAGAAATAAACTCCTAAAAAATTCCGATTTAAATTTCATTTTCAAATTCCTTACCACCCAAAAATTAATAACATGTTATCATATGATAAGAATTCCTATTTAAATTTTTGGAAAGTATGGTTCAAAATTTGTTGCTAAGTAAACAAATTCTGATTTGTAAAAATCACCATTAGAAATTGGTGATGTATCATGGCTCCCTTTTGAATATCTGTGCTTATGAAGATGTTTCAGCAACATGAATGTAGAAGTGAACACCACACTTCTCGGGTGGGGTTTCTCCTGTTCCACCCGACTTTGCGTCAAGGGGCTTCATTTTAGGGGTCCTGATGGGTACAGCTCCCCCACACGCTTCTAATTAAGGTTCGAGCTAGCTTTTCTCACTACAGTTAGCTGAAATCCCTGGGGGGAACATCCCTCTAAGATTAGTATTTGAAGTATTTAAATTATCCCTCCCACCCCCCATTGTATACCTCCATTTCGAGGTGGGGTCTTAAAAGCAACAGAAAGATAATAATTTAGAGGGTTTCTATCAAAGAATTTTAATGATGCCTGCATACCCATTGACCTCAACTTCCATTGATTCTTTAATGATCCTCATAACATCCTCCTCTGGTTTATCAACTAAGGGTATTCCCGCTATTATGGCCCCAGTAGCTATTATAGGTTCCGCCTCCAAGCAAATGATAGCTGCTGGTGCTTTTTTGTTTTTAGCTAACTGGAAGATCACATAGGATCCTACAGTTGACCCTTTCCCTCCAGGGATGATAAGAACCTTGTCTTTGAGGTTTTTACCCTTGAGAGGGTGTCTGGGATCAATTATAAACCCGGTTTTAGGGTCCACCCCCCCAAGGAAGCTCAAAGGTTCATTTGATAACAATGCCCTTCCTCGGGCTTTGCCCTCTGATAAAACTCTGCATTTTATCTCCATTTTCCCATCTTCTAAATCGATTCTTTCATGATCTCCCTTAGTACTGCTGTTGCATAGCATCCTTTTGGTATTGAAAATTTGACTAGTATCCCTTCATCGGTCGCTTGGACTGAAGTATCCCATATTCTAAATCTTATTGGTCTGCGAAGGCCATGACTACCCAATCTAGGTATTTTCTCGCACTTGAAAGCATTCAACGTTATCCCTTCTTCCTCGAGAACCCTCTTTTCGATTTCACCAACTCTTCCACTGGCTAGCGGTACTCTACTCCCATAAAGTGGCGCTGTTGGGTGTGCATTGAATTTCTCCACCATTTCCCTTAATTTTTCAAGTTCTAGATCGTGGATAATATGCTGTTCATTGTCTACTATGATATCTCCATGAATGTACTTGTTAATGCCGAATTTTGCACGTTCACTCACCACCTTATTGAAAAGGTAGGACTGGTAAGCATGAACAAACATTCTCTTTAATGGTTTGGGCAATGTTTCTATTGTACGCCTATATGACTCTTCAGAAACTTTGCCTTTTCTCTTCTCTTTCATAAGCTTTTGAAGCATCATGCGCTCATATCTCATACTATGAGGCATTAAGTCATAGGCTTCTTTTAAATCCCCTTCATCATATGCTCTTCTCGCCTCTTTTATATTTTCCGGTTCATCATTATATGGATTGCCGATGTATAAATCCACAGCACTTTTAAGATCTCCGAGTATTATAGCTTTGCCTATAAGGTGTGTGTTGGCCCTTGGAGCGCCAAAACGTTGCCAACCATAATAGTTAGGCACTCCAATCTTTGATAATTCACGGAGCGTCTCTTCAGCTTCTTTTTTCGCGCCTGGTCTAACGTTTCTTATAATTATATGGAATCTGTTACCGATTAACTGTCCCATTCTCAACTTCTTTTCGTTTCTTACTATTTTGAGGAATTTCACATTATATAATCTTTCATCTAATCCCCTGATTTCCTCCGGGTCGATGTTGCTTATACATATCCATTGTCTTGTAACTGCCATCTTGTCTTTCATCCCGGCGAAGCCCATTCTCCAACGTGGCAAATGAAGTTCCCTTGCAATATCTAATAACACGTCTAGGGTCGTTCTATCTTTTTTTTCGATCCAAATCCATGTATTAGGACCTTCCCCACTTGGTTTGATAAGTGGGATCTCTTCCACATAAAAATCTTCATGTTTTATTCTGATTTCGCCGCTTGTACCTGGACCATTTGTCACATAAGTTTCCGCGTTTAGCATGATTAACTCCTAGTTTTATCGTCTGTCAATTATCCTTTTAGGTCTTCCTTTTATCTTGTAAAATTCTAGTCCTCCAGGAGCTTTGAAGTTAAATAGTATCTCGAATGTGCCATCTAAGTAGGTGTGGTAAAGTTCCTTTTTTTCTTTGAAAAATTTTTTGAGAAAATTCTCTTTTATGAGTTCTTTATCACAATCTTTAAGTTCTTTGCATTCAAGTGATACTTGCATTGTAACAGATCCTTCGTCTTCATCACCATATAAGAATGCTTCATATTCTCCTGTGAGATATTCCATGTTCTCTCTCTGGAATACCGCTGCTTCAACATCCACCTTATTAAATGGATGTCCGGACACCCATACTGTCTCGGCCTCCCTTTCAGGGCTCATTATGCGCATATGAGTCCTTCCACATTTGCATTTATCCCTTGAAACCACAACCGTAGTATCTTCGGTGTCATAATTTAAAAGTAGAATTCCAGTCTTTTTTCCTACTGGAAGGAGTGTTGTGAGAACTATCCGGCCACATTCACCATCATTAACAAAATCTTTAAGTTGTGGATCATAAACGTCAAGGTGGACAAGATCCTCTGGGACATGTAATCCTGCCTTTTCTGCGCATTCCCCACACATTGTACCTTCGGTACTACCATAAGTATTGAAGATATCAACGTCCCAAATCTCTTCTAGGTATTCCCTTGCTTCTGGCGCGAAACTTTCACCACCAACTACTAGCCTTTCTATACTGGATTCTTTAGGGTCAAGACCACGATCTTCCATCCTCCTTGCAAGCCTCAAAAGCTTGAATATGCTTGCAACTATACTTGTGGGTTTATAATTTTCTATTATACGCACTGGGAATGTGCATTTGCCCTCGGGGATTATTGTCATTCCAATCTTGTGCGCTGCTAAGGTCATTGTATTAGCACCAATATTCATGCCATAAGATGCGCATATAACAATCCTATCCCTCGAATCAAAGCCCTGGGATACAAACGCCCTAGCATATTTTTCTGCATAGCGTTGCCAATCATCCCATGTCAGGAAAAATGATTTTGGACGTCCACTCGTACCACTTGTCTCATGTATTGTGAAAATATCCTCCCATGAAGTGGCCTTGAACTCGAAACTTTCAGTTTCTGGGGGTTGATTATCTCTTACGGTTCCCCCATTTATAATTGGCAGTTCCCTCAAATCTTCATGCGAGTTTATATCCGAAGGTTTAATCTTATTTTCCTTGAACCATTTATTATAGAATGGGACGTTTTCATGTGCATATTTAATCGTGTAACGGATGCGTTCCTCTACTATTGCATCAATATCGTCACGATCCATTGTTTCAATTTTTGGGTTAAAATAGGATACCATAAAGACCACACAAATAATAGTTGGTGAGATGCCCTGACCGGGACTTGAACCCGGGTGATAGGATCCGCAGTCCTACGTGATATCCGCTACACTATCAGGGCGCCACAAAAATAATATAGTATTCTAATTATTAATATTCTTTCCTATCACTTAGAAAGGATTAGGAAGAAAAAATCCACAGAACAAGTTTCCAGTTAAAATATTAAATTCAAAAAATCTTTCTCCCAATAATGTATAACCAGAGTATATTGTCTAATATGTTATAAAAAAGTCATATAAGTGGTAATCTGGCCAATACCTTTTATTATGAAAGCCAAAACTTCCACAAAGATTCAACTCAATGAATATTCATAGCTATCCATCAAATACTTCGCTGAAACAAAATAACATCAATACACTCCCTCAGAAAAACGATCTGCCAAAAATCTGAACTAATTACCATTTTCAGAATGATCCAAGACATATCCACCCCATTTAATAGCAACCTTTATATACCTGTTTTGCTTTATAAAAGCTACATGGGTGTTACCATGAAGCGGATATTATATTTAGGTCTATTCATAACACTTCTTCTAGTCTTTGTCAACGGAGCCTCGGCCCAATTAACATACTCTGAAATATCAACTGCATCAGGAAAAATA
>Ga0209508_1002647_pt1 | contig 11406 bp, 13 predicted proteins | sample AD_UKC129_MetaG_FD_184427 | JGI IMG/M metagenome (GOLD analysis project Ga0209508, IMG submission 184427) | Active sludge microbial communities of municipal wastewater-treating anaerobic digesters from Canada - AD_UKC129_MetaG (SPAdes) (version 2) | ecosystem: Engineered > Bioreactor > Anaerobic... | reverse complement strand
TTCTAAATCCATCCCAAAGGTATCGAAAGCATCGGACTCCTTTGACGCAATTTGTCCAAGCAAGCTCACAAGTAGCTTGGTCTAAGTCTTCGCCCCTCAATTTGTCCCAGACAAGCCACCCAGAAGAATCTGGCAATCTGCTTGCATAGTAATTCCCACCCCAAAGTATCATAGGTATTCGCAAATCCAGTAGGTGTTGTGGATCAAATGGGGCGTCGTCGCCTGCTATTTGCGGGTAATCTTTGCATGCTACTTTTTTGAATCTTGGTCGGTTGCCCCTGCCCCTTGTCTTATAGTCTGTGGGGTGGTTGATGCCATATGGGGGGTCTGTGACTACAGCATCTATTGTTGTTTTCTGTAGCTTAGGCAGGATTTCAAGACAATCCCCACAGAACAATTGCACCGAGCCATCTTTTGATTGCCAATCGGGTTTCATCGTCCATCCTTAAAATGGCACTTTGGTCCGCTTGAAAACCAGGGCGTACTCGTGCATCCGTACAAGCAGATGGTCACCCCGATCAAAATTCCCTACTCGCCGCAAAGCTCCGTTGCCGCTGTGGGCTAGGATTATCTCCTCTTGCAGTTTGAAGTATCCGGTTTGGGTATGCAGCCGGGCAATGTCGTGATTGAGTGGAAGCAGTGCATTATCCTTGTCACGATGCAAGCCAACTACCCATACCGCAATAGCGCCTTCCTTGAGGATAATGGCGCACTGGTCTATAACCTCACCCATACCAACCAAAAACTCTTCATAGGTGCTAGCCATGGAGAGATCGTCTGGTCCACCCTGGTATTCTTCCATGTTGTAGTATGGCGGGCAAGTGATGAGGAAGTCGGCACTGTTGGGCTGCACGACGCTTGTTGCGTGCCGGGCATCACAGTGCAGAATGGTGGTTAAATGGCCGACGTCGCAGCGACGGCAGCGTGCACGGGTCGCTTGTACCTCCGCACGCCGTAACTCCGTACCAATGTAAGTCAGGCCCTTTTTAGCGGCCATGATAGCCCTTGTGCCCCCACCGGCAAAGGGGTCGAAGCATACCCCGGACTCAGGGGCGTATAAGTTCAAGACCCAGGCAGCGATCATTGGGTCGAACACACTGCCCTTACGGCCCTTCGTGCCATACTTACCGTAGGTGGTAAATGGGGTCTCGCGGGTATCCGCAAAATCCCCAATCTCCTTCAGGAGTGCCAGCCGGACAGGGTCCTGCTTGTTCACTTCCCATACGGTAGTAGGCCAAATGCCGTACCGCTTCAGGGCGGTCTTGAATATTTCGATCTTTCCTAAGAGACCGTTCATTTAAGTTCCACCGGCTTCTTGTCAAACCAACTTCCACCCAACGGTGAGGCCTCTACCTCAGCCACAATTGGCACAATAATCCAGGGCCAAGCGGCAGGCAATTGCTTGGTGATGATACGGTTAGCAATGTCCAAGAACTGATGCAGCTCCTCGGCTGGCACGTCTGCCAAGATGCTATCATGGATCTGCCCAACAATCAACGTCTTCATATTGTGCCGCTGTATGTACGAGTGCAACTTTATCAGTGACCATAGCAGGCAGTGAAAAGCAGATCCCTGTATGCCGTAGTTGATTACTTCCTTCTTGTTCAGGAAGCCTTGGATTATAAACCCGGTTAGGGTTTGGAACCACCCCTTCTTTTGGTACTCGGCAAACCATCTCTCTTTCCATTCTGTGTAGACCTTAAACCGGTCATACCAGAACGCATGCTCCACGTCCTGCATGTGCTTTTCGAACGTGCCGGGCAGGGCTGGTGTCTTGGGTTTGCAGGCCCCTAGCCTGCTAATGCCCTTCTTCTTCAGGTGGGTAAACATATCGGTGCCGTCGTTCAGGTGTAGCTTCCGCTTTCTGATGGCATCCCATATGTTCTTAGCACAACTAAGATACCAGTCGCCATAGAACTGAGGGAACACAAAGAGGTTCTTGGCAGTGTGCCGAACGTCCTTGTTTACTTGGTCTATTGTGCACTTGAATATCTCAGCAGCCATGTCCCGGTGCATGTCCAGGGCAGGATTGCTCACGTATGCAATTAGCTTGGGATCGCGATTGTAGCAAGCCGAAACACAAACCTCGGCCCCCTTAAGGTCAATCTCCACCAGATGCCGGCCCGGCCTAGCTACAAAGCATGATCTGATAAACTTGGCCATCCACGGTATGCGGATTGGTTGGTTCTGGAAGTTTGGGTGGTCACTCTGGCTGCGATAAGTACGAGCTAGCCCCAGCCCAAACATAGGGTGCAGAAACCCATTGGCGTCTGTTTCCCGCAGGATTCCTTGAAGATACGTGCTGCGAAGCTTGTTCAGCTTTGACAGGTACACATACTTTTGTACGAACGGAATTTCAATTGTGCTGAGGGTTTCCTCGTCTGTCTTGGGCTTGCCAGTGGCAGTAAGCCTACCCTCTTCCTTCCAGGTGTCGGGGTAGTGTTCCATGAGCACACACCCCAACTGATGGCCGCTGGTGAGCTTGGCTTTGGAACCATAGCGTTTACGCCAGTCCTGCCAAATAGGGCTGTTCTTCAATTCCTTTTCTGTTCTGGCAATCATCCGAGCCACTTTGTCTATGTTGTACCTGAGTAGCTCAGTGTCAATGCGAATACCATTGGCCGAAATGTCAGCCAGGACAAGGGTGCCATGGTGAAGCAGATTGTAGGCTTCACAGGTGATTGCGGTTACTTTCATATTTTCTGTATCGTATAAAAAACTTCACTGTTTCTATCTTCGTTTTCACCCATTAGCCCAGGGTTCCTGCTAACTTGCTTAATTCTATAGGTCGTAGCAAGTCTTTTTAGCGGGTAATCCATTCGATACCGCTTTGTGCCTATGTTAAGCAAAAACACCTTTCCTGGCTTTAGGGCATCCATTGTTTTACAGATCATCGGAAGATAAAAGCCATCTACCCACGCATCCCATGTACTATACCTATTACAACTATTTGTGCTCTCATCAGAGTAAAGTTCTGTGTCGTAGTACGGCGGGGAGGTAATGGCAAAATCAAAAGTAGACTTAGGAAGCGTAGCTTCTTCAAATGGAAGGTGGTGTACAGTAGCCTGAAAGGTAGGTCGAATGTCTTGTATCCATCGCGCCAAACGCTTAAGCCCCTGATACGTTTTGGTTGATGGTTCAAAGCAAGTGTAGTAGTCACAAATGGAGGAAATTCCCAACATCCTACCGCCCCAACCACCACAGGGATCAAGCACACACGATTCTTGGGACACACCAAATCGTTTGGCAAATCTTCTTGCTATAATGGGCGGAAAATCTTTGACCAAGGATATTTTGTTAATGCGGTGTTGAAATGCAAAAAATAGGTTTGGTCTTTTCTGTGCTGCACGTGCTATTAGCAGCCGGGCTAGCCCTTTGATGTACTTTGGGTCTTTTATGGCTGTAAGTAAGTTTTTTCCCCTAGCATCCACATAGGAAACGCTAAACCTATGTGGGTTGAACAGTAGGGATGTGTTGCTACAAGCCGCTTGATCAGATTGTAGCAAGATGTATTGGTACACCTCAGACGCGGGGGATACAAATAATGCTGCTAGGTCTTCGTCTGTTTGAACTTTTGCAAAGGCCTTAGTGAGTGCTAATTCTACTGCCTCCTGGTCTATTTTGGCAGGGTGCTTCACGACCTCCCCGAATAAAGTTTTCATAGCACCACCTCCGCAGGCTGGCCAGCCCGCCATATCTTAGCCATCTGTTGAATTTGGATCTGAGCCACATCCCAATCAAGGGCAGCGTCAATGCCATTGTAAAGCAGCAAATCTTTTAAGTTCACCTCGGCCAGCCGGTTAAGCCCGTTCCTGTGCTCTTCCATGTATGGCTCGAGGTGTGCTGCATAGTTGGGGTACCCAAGGAGTACAAACCCCTGGAACTTTAGGCCAACTATGTCAGGCCGGTTGTCCAGCACATGCCCGCCCAACATGGTGTCAAATAGCCACCCACGCACAGGTCCCCCAGCGTGCACCTGGGACCAACGCTCTTCAAACTGAATGTTGGCCCCGATCTTTGGTACACTGCTTTGCAGGAACCTGATTGTGGCGGCAATAGCCTCTCCATGCCAAGGATAGGCTATGGTACGGTGGCCGTCGCTGATGGCACAGCTTAGGATACGTGCCCCCTTGGTCTCTGGCTTTAATGCTGTCACTTCATAGTCAAACGCACAGGGCCTATCTGTAGCCCTTGTGAACCTATCTATTAGCTTGGCGGCTACGTGGGGCCGGTATTCGATACGTACTTCACTGGCGTAGTCCTTGGGCTTGGGTGGCCGGGTTCCTGCTACCTCTACAGCCTTAGCCAAGTGCTTGCGGAACAGCAAATCGAGCACTGGCTTTTCATTACGCAACAAGAACGAAGGGTGCCACGTAGGTACTATCCAAGCATTAGGGTTGCCGCAGGGAATACGCCATCCTACCCACCGTTCTATTGTGCCGATTTCCCCGCCCCACACTGGCGATAGCAGGCTGTCAACGGCTGTTTGTCCAAGCAGGATAATGACGCTGGGGTTGTATTGTTCGATGGTATTGAAAAGGTTTGGGCGACAGGCAGCAATCTCGGCGGGTTCTGGTTTGCGGTTGTTTGGGGGGCGGCAGATGATAGCGTTCGTTTTGATGCAGTCTTCGTCTAGATCAATGTCCAGCATGTCAAGGTGCTGGCGTAACCTTTGGCCAGCATCCCCAACAAGTTGAATACCCTGGGCGTCTTCGGTCTTGCCTGGGGCCTCGGCCACAATCAGAATACCCTTCTTGCCCTTCCCGGTTGGGGGCATCTTGGGACTGTTGCACTGCTGGAAAAGCTTGCACTCGCCACAACGAGGAGTGCGGCTTTGAACAGGGCTTACCTTTGGCGCAGATAAAGTGAAAAACCCTTTGGCCACGCTACCCCCCAATCATGGCTTGTAGCAGTTGTCCCCCTTGCCGGACACAAACTTGGATTCCATTTGCTTTACAATGATGCTGCGGATGTCCGGTGGCACGTAGTCAGGCCCCTTTACCGTTTTGCCGTCCCCTTCTTTCTCCTGGCTCTTGGTCATGTTGGAGCGGTGCACTTCAGCAAATACTTGCTCGAGATCGATGCCGAACGTCACGGCAGCCCCGTACACCACATAAAGGATGTCTGCCAAGGCATCGGCCATCTCAACCAGGTCACCCTTGGAACAAGCGTCCAAGAATTCGGCAGCCTCGCTTACTACCAGCCGGGCACGGAACATACGAACCTCGGCTGTGTCCGTAGTAGGAGCCTTGGCTACTTTATGCCCATACTTCAAATGAAATGCCCGCACCATTTCTTGTTCGAGTGTCATTTCTTTCTCTTCCGCTTTTGTATGCGTACCAATCTAAAGTCAACCGGCCCAGTGCCTGGCTTCATTTTTTGGCCTGTGACTTTCTCAAACTCCTCTGCCGTAAAGGAAGCGGCACAGTTCAACCAAAAGCCTTCGTGCTTGATTGCCTCCCCCCGAATGATCACGTATCTGCCATGTTCACCATCGTCCCGGCAGACCTGGATCTTCTTGGCAATCCTACTCATTTTCGTTGTTCTCCTCGTATTTGGGTTCTAGCACTGTGACATACACGAATTTGCCCGCATCCACCCACATACGGTCTGCGGCTAGGTGGCATTCTTTGCTCCTAGCCAGCACGCTTTTCAGCATAACCGGGGAGATGCGGAACTTGAAGCGTTCGCCGTTGTAGGCCAAACGCTTCACTTCCTTGTACCGGCCATTTTGCCCCTCACCAATTACGGTCAGCCGGTTCTTGTCAAGGCAAATCTCGATCTTGTCGTCTTCCGCGTTGTCCCTGCTGAAGATCCTGGCAATATCAGCAGCCGCCTCGAGGCCATCAGGCAGCACAAGCGGCTTACCACCCACCGTTACCACATCGTCCAGGTTCTCGTATGGCTCGTTGTAACGACGGCAGGAAAGGGTAAGGCCAGCAGCATTACGGAAATGCACCCAGGTATCAGTCTCGGCACATTCCGTCACTACCATGTTGACCAGATGAAGCATGGCTCGGCTGCGGATTAGCATCTCGCTCTCGAACCCAGTTGCCAGAGGATAGCGGGTAGCTTGGACATTGTCGCAGGCTTCCATGTAGTCGGGGGTGATGTGAACACAGGTGAGGGCGAAGTATGCGTCTTCTTTGCTCACGCACTGCCGCACTACTTCGGCAGCTTCGTTGAAGTCAGGAGGCAGCTCCCGCCAGTCGTTCTCGTCTGGCCATGGGATTTGATCTACTGCCAGCAGCACATCATGATGCATGCGGATGTCGGCCCCTCGCCGCTGGCCCTTTACCCGCATACACTGCTCACCAATCTCCAGCTCGATGACTTCTTCCGGCAACTTTTGCAGCAGCTCGAGCAGGGGCTTGGCAAGCACAGCACCAGTAATGTCCAGCTCGCACTCGGCCGAGCAAGCTATTTCGTCGTCGTATGTAAAAACCCGGCCGTCGCGGAAAGCGAAGCAGTCGGATTGCTCAATGGTGCCCTCGTGTGATAGCCCAGGTTGGACAGCCTCCAGGGTCTCCAGCACAGCCTTCCTATTAACTTTCATTATGGTCTCCCTATTCCCTTAAAATCTAGCAGCGAAGCTCACTTGAATCTTTTCGCTGATGTGTGGGCTTTGTCGAGTGTTTCGATTGCTGCCTCTGCGTACATGTGTGCTCGGCACGCATTGGCTGTCGTGATGACGCAGAACAGCAACGTAGCTAGTTGAAGCAATATCTGGAACATTTGTCGTGTCATTTTGTCTCCACAGGCGAATGCCCAATGTTCCAAAACATAACTGGGTCCGGCAGGCTATGGAGGTTTTCCACAAGCCACTGCCAACCCTTCAGATCGTAATACTGATGGCATGGGAATGGTGCTTCGATGTTGCCTGTTTCGTGATAGTCCCATTTGCCGTCGATGATCTGCACAGCACTGGCAGGAGAGCCAACCAGCCCACCGAACAACCGATGAGCCTTACTCATGCACTTTGTCAGCATTTCGGCAGCGTTTATGCCCTTGTGTACCAGTACCCCTACCAAACGCCCGTCACCGGGCTGCCAGCCCCGCATAAGGCCCGAGAAAATGGTGCCGCTGCCCATGCAAGCCACTGTTGTCCCCCGCCGCAGCTCTGCCGGGCAAGCTTGCCAAACCTTAGCGGTTTCCTCAACTGTCTCTTGGAATGGGATGCCCAGGGGCAGCATTTCTGTTTTAGTCCCGTAGTGCTTGGTAAGGTAGTTTTTCCCCCTATACCAATTGATCTGATGTCGTGCAGCAGGCAGGGGTACTATCTCTGCCCCCCACCTAACCCATTTCTGACGGTGGTGTTCAAGCCAAGGAAGGTCTTTGCGTTTCTCGGGGTGTTTGTAATCTGGCGGGAAGATAACTGCACGCATACCAAGCGAATGTGCCACCGCAGCAATGCCCCATCCAGCCATGCTTACGGTTGTCTCGGTGTACCCAACGGTTTCTAGCCCCTGGGTCTTTCGCAAACGCAAGTAAGCGTACAGCCCTCGAAGCTTGCTAAATGGGGGCCAGTCTTCCGGGGCACACAGGTCTTCGCGTTTCACGTAGACCGTGCGGCCCGCAACCTTGTACTGCTCTATGGGTGTGTTTAGTAGCATACCTATTATACGGTCGCTCATTGCCGAGAAGACTAAAAAACCGGGGCGGCTAATAAAAACCGCCCCGGTTACCAGGTTCTACCGTTGTCGCGGGAAACGGTAGGAAGGGGAAGCTTAGTTCTTGATGGGAACCACCTTGCCAACCACGGTGATGTCCTTGCCGTTCTGGGCCACCAGGCCGATGTGCTTCAGCGCCCGCAACGTGTTGCGAAGGGCAAAGGCCGCTTCACGCTCGTTGTCTTTGCCCCCGCCTTCCACGTAGGTCTCGTTCGCGGCGGCAATGGCCTCCTCCACGGTCTGGGGGCCAGACAGCAGCACTTCTGCGCTCACGCCGTAGCGGTCAACGGTGGCTGCGATGGTTGGGGCCTTTTTCACCGGCTTGGCAGGCTTCTCTCCGATCTTCGGCGCGGGCTTCGGGGCTTTCTTCGCCGGGGCGGGGGCCTCCTCAACTTCGGCCTCCTCCTCAGCCTCTTCGGCTTCCGGCTCTTCCTCAGCCTCGGGCTCTTCCGGCTCCTCCTCAACGATCTTGGGGGCAGCCTTCTTAGCCGGGGCAGCCTTGGCAGCCGCCTTCACCGGGGTCTTCTTAGCGGGCTTGGCAGGGGCCTCCTCAACTTCGGCCTCCTCGGCCTCAAGCTCTTCGATCTCCACGCTGCCGCCAGCCTGGATGGCGTTCAGGATGTCGTCGAGCAGGCTGCTGTCATCATCCGGCAGTTCTGTGGTGTCCATGTCGGCAACGAGCTTGGGCAGGTTGTCGATCTTCTTGCTGATCTTTACGCGGTCCCACTTGTCCGCGCCCTTGAAGCCGAGTGAAACAAACAGGGAAACAACAGCGTCCCTGCTAACAGTGAGGGAATTTTCAGCGGTCATGTTTTGGTCTCCAAAAAAAGGGGTTTAGCTGTTCTCTGTGGCACTTGCCACTCATTGCACGGTGTATTATACGATTGCCGCTCGGCAAAGCAACTCACTTTTTTGTGATTTTTTTGCGTTTTTGTCTCTCCCTGGCGGCATCGCGCGCCTCGTTTGCCCGGTCAGCCCACCGGGTATTTTTAGCTACAGCCCATATCTCCTCAGGGCTGCGGCAGTCACTAATCATGTCGTCGAGAAAGTCTTCGAATGTTCGAGTTTCTGTGCTGCTCATGTGTCCCTTCTTTCACGTTTTGAACCTGTTACCACAATCTAAACAGACCCACCATGTAGCCTTAGCTTCATCCTTGCCAAGGAGGCCAGCCAGAAGCCCAAGTGGCCCAAGAAACAGCAGTGCAGCCAAGCCTAAACCAACGCTGTACCCATACTTTTCAACTTCTATGGGCTTGACGTTTGTTGACTTGCATCTCCTTTTCGGGCATTTAATTGGTTCTTTTTCTTTCTTCCTAAAGCAGCCAAGGTCTAGGCGAAAGGATTTCATTGCTGTATCTCCCTAAATGACGCCAACTGCATTAAAGTAGTTGCGGTAGTGATAGGCAATCAAGCAGATCCCGAAAAACCTACCAGCAACTCACCACGGCAGGATTAGCCAAAGCAAGGCATCCAGCAACGTGCACACACTTCGTTTCACTGTAAGCACCATCTCGCCGCACCACCCAGTTGAGTCGAGTGATGCCTAGATCCTTCTCTTCGATAGTCTGGTTGAGGCCCACCATTCCGGTCACATGTGCAAGCTTGCGTTTGTCTTCGCTGAAGTTGCTACGGGTGATGATATTCTTGCGGTAGGCATCAGCATCAGACTGGGTTGCTGTAACCACAAGGCAGTGAAGGCTTTGGCTCAGTGCTCGCATCTGTTTCCAAGTTTCGTTGATTTGGTGCCGTATGTCAATCCTGTTGTTGTCACTGGCCAAAATATCAGCATAGTCAATAACCACAACATCTGGCACCCAGCCTTCCCGTTCCCAGCCTGCCAAGATGCCTTTGATGCCACTTATGCTGATACTGCTGTTGGGGTGGCATGATAGTTTCCAAAGCGTGCTATTTGTCTTCAGCTTGGTGATTAGTTCTTGGCACGCCTTGTTGGCACGCCTCCAGCTAAGTGGGGCAGAAAATACCTTTTCCTTATACTCTACTTCGGCCGTCCAACTTCCCTTTTGCCTGGAGATCATTACCGGGTAGTTAGCTGTGCATGGGACTAGTGGGTGCTTTGATACTCGGCACATAAGCCGACGCATAACTTGAGCCTGGCTCAAATCGCCACACTCAAAGAAAGCTACCCTGCGTCGTGCCAGCAAAGCACGGTAGGCTATTTCCGCAAGCCAATAGCTCTTGCCGCGCTTGTCCGGCCCCATGATGCCAATAAAGCCGTCCCGTTCTAGGGTCGTACCAAAGAACTCACCTAGGGCACCTGGGAACGTAACTAGTGCTTCGCTTTTGGCCTCGAACGCTTCGCGAATAGCTTCGGTGTCATTTAACACATCCACACCGGCCCCAACACCAAGCTCAACTTTGTTCCAGCTAGCCACTCGTTCTATTGCTTTGGTAAGATTACCAGAGGCTATGTCGGACTGAATGGCCTCGGCTAGTGCCTCCATCTGCACGGTGTTGAAGTGACGGCCAGCAAGGTCGATCAAGTACTCAGCGTTCAGATCCCCGGCAGCTTCGTACTCATCCGACAGCGTTTCTAGAAAGTCGCCGATCAGGTGGACAACAGTCTTGTTGTTGGCCGTCTCAGCCCAGGTGTTGTATAGTGACTGTATCTCCTTTTTGGGTGGTGCGTCATACTTTGATAGGTATTCAACACACCAATTGCCCACAAGGTTACACCAAGGGCTACGGAACATCCCCCCTGGCTTCCACTGCGCTGCGATCCTGCTAAGGACCTGCCGGTCTAAAATCATGCCGGTCAGGACCTTTTTCTCATCCGCCCCACTACGCTGTTCGATACGCATTACTTCTTCCTACGAGTACATGCCGGGAAATTTGACGTTTTCTGCCTCGGAAATGATTTGCTTGATGTTATTGCCAAGACTGTCTAGATCACTTCGCTTTTCGTCGTCAACTTCCCAGTTGGTGTCTTCGTACCACTGTACCCACTCCATAGCGACCTTAAGCTTGTCCACAGCACAGTCTCGCCGATGTGCCCTGTCTGTGCGGCCGCTCATGTCTGGCGGGAACACAGTTGTTTCTACCTCAACCCACCTAGGGATGTCGGGTAACTGAATGTTTTTCAATGTGCTGATTGCATCTTGCAGCATACTGCCTTTGCCGCCGTTCTGGGACGACTCTGGCAGTCTGTCGAACCACTCCTGAAGCTCTTCTTTTAGATCATTCAGCTCGTTGCACGCGTCTTTGATGAGATCGGCGATTGTGCAGACATACATCTTGCCGAACAGTACGGGGTAATCAATAATCCTCGGCAGTTCCTTCACAATCTTGTACTTTGCGCGTTCTCCCTTCTTCTCCTTAGGGAGTTTTTCGATGAAGCCTGATCGGGAAAGCACGTCCGGGGCGTGCTTGCTGTTGTACTTCTTCTTGAGCCCCTGTGCCGTCATTGTCTCCATTTGTTGCCTCCTTCACTCGGCATTTTTAACCGCCTCAATCAGTTGGTCCCATAGTGTAGCATCGCCACACCACTCAGTAGCCCATTCATACCCAATTTGCATCCACTCCGGGCAATCTGCCCTCCAGGCATATGGACGCAAATCCCCCCTGAAACCCTGCCGCTTTGTAACATCCCTAAACAAAAGTGTGAAATGGTTTGTCACCATAGCTGTAGGCTGGGGCAACAATCGCAGAATATAGTCCCTGAACCGCATCAGCCTTTTCAGGTTATGAATAGAGCTGTCCTTAAGCCCTACATTGGCCA
>Ga0209508_1002642_pt1 | contig 11414 bp, 6 predicted proteins | sample AD_UKC129_MetaG_FD_184427 | JGI IMG/M metagenome (GOLD analysis project Ga0209508, IMG submission 184427) | Active sludge microbial communities of municipal wastewater-treating anaerobic digesters from Canada - AD_UKC129_MetaG (SPAdes) (version 2) | ecosystem: Engineered > Bioreactor > Anaerobic... | reverse complement strand
AAATTTTTGTTAAAACTTATTCATATATGAATAATCTAAAAATTTTATGTGATAAAGATCACATAAAAAGTGTGATACAAATCACTGACACTTAAAAATTTGTTAACTATATTAATAATAGTATAATTAATAATAGAAATTGGTTATCAAAAATTTAAAAAAGGAGGTTTAAAAAGTTTTCCCTGTTTTCCAAAAATTTCTTCTCCTAAAGGAGGGCTTAAAATGAAAAGAAGTTTTTTGATCCTAATCTCCATGATTCTTATCCTATCAGTATTCGCTGGGTGTTCTCAGCCTCCCAATGTCCCACAAGGAAATGTATCAATTTCAGGAATCGCTCGCTATTTTGATAAGGCTGCGGGACAGTATGAGGGGATAAAAGTTACATTAATATTTCTACAGGTTGTAGCCAGTCCAGGAGAAACTCCACAAGAGACCACCCCTCCTGTTAAATATACTGATGCAAATGGTCATTATACATTTGAAAATATTGCCTCTGGAAATTACTTAATAATAGCAGAAGATCCTAATAACGTTTACTATCCTGCTACAACTGTTCTATCAGTAGGAGAAAATGAGACAAAGACTGCAGAAGATTTAATATTAACGAAGGCAATACAACATGTGGTAATCTTTAGAGAAGATGAATCTGGATGGGCTACTGCAGAGGTTCCATCTACTGTAATTGGAGATATCCTCCAAGCTGAAATAGGAATGACAGAAGGAAGTGGGGCAAATCAATATGAGTATAGAAGTCTTAGAGTAGAAAATCCTAACCTTAATTTAAACATCGGAGATTTAATAATCATAGAAGGAGACCAGCCTCAAGATTTCTATAATACTTATACAGCAAATCAGAATGTCTTTGACACATTTGTATATAATGGAGGAACTATTTTCTGGGTTGCATCAGATAATGGATGGGCAGGAGGAGACTTCACTTCTACTCTTCCAGGCGGTGTAACATGGGGAGACTACTATGACTATTATAACGATATAGTAAACTTTGAACATCCTATTACTAAAAACTTCCCAGCACAACTTTATGGAAGCTATGCAAGTCATGGTGGATTTGATAATCTTGATACAGGGCTTCCTATTACAAATATTATGATATATCTTAGAGAAACTTCTTCTACCGACCTGTTCCCCACCTACATTGAATATAGATATGGAGCTGGAAGAGTATTAGCAACCACCATTCCTTTGGAATGGTATGTGACAAATGGACCAGAAGGAATACCAGAAGGATATTCTACTACTTATAAAGATCTATTTAAGTTAATGTTAGTAAGATCTGTAAGATACATTATGAATCTACCTGTAAGCCCAGATATTCCAACATCTGTAGTAACTGCACCAGCTGTAAAGAATCTTGCTCCAAATATGGGAGTCTCTTCCCACAGGTAAGGCCTAACACACCTCTATTAGTTCCTATCTCAGGGAGGGAGAAATTCTCCCTCCCTTTTATTTAGAGACGCCCATCTGCATTAAGTTTTAATACATACACATCATAAGATCCATTGCCAAAGGAACGGGTATAACCTGCAGTAATGTATCCTCCATCTGCTGTTTGCTGTATGCTGCTTGCCTCCTCCCAATCCTCTCCTCCAAAACTCCTTTCCCAGTTTAAATTCCCATCTTTATCAAGTTTCAAAATATATACATTACGATCGCCAGTACCAGAACGTATATAACCCGCAACAATATAGCCTCCATCTGCTGTTTCTTGTATACAGTTTGCCTCAGTCCAATTTTCTCCTCCAAAACTCCTTTCCCACTCTAAACTACCATCTCCCTTAAGCTTTATGATGTATACATTATGATTTCCAGTACCAGAAGAGGTATAACCTGCAACAATGTATCCTCCATCTGCTACCTGCTGTATGCAGTTTGCTCTATCCTCGTAGACTCCTCCAAAGTTCTTCTCCCAATCTAAACTACCATCTCCCTTGAGCTTTATGATATATGCATCACCATTAGTACCTAAGGAAAGGGTATAACCTGCAATGATGTATCCTTCATCTGCTGTCTGCTGTATGCTGTTCGCTCTATCCTCGTAGGCTCCTCCAAAGTTCTTCTCCCAATCTAAACTACCATCTCCCTTAAGCTTTATGATATATGCATCACCATTAGTACCTAAGGAAAGGGTATAACCTGCAATGATGTATCCTTCATCTGCTGTCTGCTGTATGCTGTTCGCTCTATCCTCGTAGGCTCCTCCAAAGTTCTTCTCCCAATCTAAACTACCATCTCCCTTAAGCTTTATGATATATGCATCACCATTAGTACCTAAGGAAAGGGTATAACCTGCAATGATGTATCCTTCATCTGCTGTCTGCTGTATGCTGTTCGCTCTATCCTCGTAGGCTCCTCCAAAGTTCTTCTCCCAATCTAAACTACCATCTCCCTTAAGCTTTATGATGTATATATTATGATTTCCAGTACCAGAAGAGGTATAACCTGCAATGATATACCCTCCGTCTGCTGTCTGCTGTATGCTGTTCGCTCTATCCTCGTAGACTCCTCCAAAATTCCTCTCCCAATCTAAACTACCATCTCCCTTGAGCTTTATGATATATGCATCACCATTAGTACCTAAGGAAAGGGTATAACCTGCAATAATGTATCCTCCATCTGCTACCTGCTGTATGCTGTTCGCTCTATCCTCGTAATTCCCACCATAGGTCCTTTGCCAGGTTATAAGTCCTACAGTACCATTTGTACCTCCTGGGACACAACCAGCAAGAAAAATAAGGAGTATAGAAACTATCAGAAGTTTAAGAATGGGAAATCTTCTTATCATTTTAATAACCCCCCTATTTGCTTATAAATAATTATAATCTCTCATTAGTATAACTATTTGCAATCCCTAAGTAAATATTTGATATATACATCGTCTATCTTTAGAAAGGACTTTAGAAAATAATTTATTAATTCTTATTTTGTTAAAATCTTTAACTACCAATTTAGAAAATTCTTTTAATGTTGTATAATATATATAATATGGGGAAGGATATTAAAAAACGGAGTATTTAAGCCATTTTTAAGAAAGCTTTAGAGGAAAATCCTATAACATATATTGATCTTCCATCAGGTTCTGGAAGAAGTTATATTCTTCATTGCCTATACTCAAATCTAAAAGAACATTCTCTCTTCACCAATTATGCCTCTCATAGAACTCCTGTTGGAGAGGTATTTTTCACACTACTAAATTTAGTTGATAAAAAAGAATTCTTTAAGGAAAAAGGGGATTCTATAGGACCAACATTAAGAAGATATATCCACCCAAGCTTTTTAAAACTTTTAGAACCATATGAGCCAGAAGTGGTAGTAAATTTAGAAACAGAAGCATTCCAAATTTTTAAAATTATAGAGGTTCTCCTTAAGAACAAGCATATTAAATATTGGTTTATAGATAATTGGCAAACTTATCTTGAATACAACGAGGTCTTTAAAATCCTTATTCCATTGATATCTGAAAGATTAAATATCCATTTTTTAATTGTTGGGGAAGATCTTCCTGAATTCCCTTATATATTCAAAATTGATGAGAAAAATTGCGAGATTCCTATATTAGAAAAAGATTTTGTAATAGAAGAGATGTCCAAGGCTTTTAATATAGATCTAAATAAGGCAAAAGTCCTTTATGAATTAAGTAGAGGTGACTGGAATAATGCAAGGACGATTTTTAAGAATGATTTCCATCCTTTAGAAGATATATTAAGAGAGAAATTATCTCAGTTAAATCCATCTGAGAAAAAGGCACTTTATACTTTAACATTAATTGGAAAGACTTTCTCCACAAGAACTATAAAGGCAGTAAAAGACCTTTATACACCCCTATTCTTTTTTAAAGACTTCCAAGATTCAGAAATTATTCGTTGGGAGTATCCTTTATGGAGATTTTCATCCAATGATACCCTGAGAATAATAAAAGAAAGTATCCCTAAATCTGAATATGACAATATTTATTTACCTTTTATAGATAAACTCATCTCCTATAATTATTCAGATCTATGGGGGAGAGCTGCGATTATAGCAGAAAGAGCAGGAGATAGAAAAAGATGGCTCTATGCAAAATTAAGAGAATTTAGAAATGTCAATAATCTTCATAAGCAATTAAACATCTTGAGGGAAATTATTGAAAAGGTAGAGAAGAAAGATTTATATCTAAGAAGGATGCTAAAAATATTGGTGTATACCCAGAATTTTTCAGAAGCACTGGAAGTTTCAGAAAGTATTGAGGATAAAACCCTATTAGACATGTCTCAGATAGTTAAATCCGCTTCTTATTTAGGAAAATACGATTATGCAGAAAAAACGCTAAAGGAAATACTAAAGAACTTATCTATAAGCTATAACCTTCCTGAGATCCTTTGCAATATTTCAGTTTATTATTTATTGAGAAAAGAAATTGAAAATGGGTTAGATCTATTAAATTCTTACATAAGAGAGATTATAAATCTTAAATCTTCTCCAGTATATCTTGCCAATTATTATAATTCCTTAGCTCTCCTAAACTCTATGGAAGGGAAATATATGGATGCCCTTCATTTTTATAACTTAGCCCTGGATTATGCAAAGAAAAGCAATGATAAATTAGCTCTCTATAAAGCAATAAATAACTTAGGAACAATGGAATGGTACTTCTATGGCCCAAAGGGGTCCATTAATCATAGTTTAGAAGCTTATGAATTATCTAAAAATTTTTCCAAAAGCCTCTCTGTTACAAGTTTGGATAACGTCATAATTAGTAAATCTCAATTTTTCACTTCAAAAGAGATAGAAAAATTGTTACAGGATATGGAAGAATTATTAAAAGATATAGATATAGACTATTTTTATAATACTGGTTGTAAAAGATTAGCCATTACGTATACTGACTATCATAGATGGGAAGATGTAGAGAGGACCCTCCCATATCTTAGAAAAGTAGAAAATATCCCTGAAAATAATGTCTTAATAAAAATATTAGAGGGATTTTTAGGAAAGGATGTAGATCTTCTCTCATTAGAAGATCAGGTCTTAGAGACTAAAGATGAAGAGACTATCATCCTTTATATGAGGTTACTCTTGGAAAAAGGACTTACTTCACAAAAAATTATTAATGAATTTTCCTTAGAACTTCCCTTCTATAAGTTTATAAGAGGACTAATGAAAGGAGAAGATCCATTATCTCTTTTAACATATTTAGATGCTATGTTAGAAAGATGGGAATTTTTGGATGTTTTAAATTCTTATCTCCTTTTTATAAACCATTTAAAGAAGTTAAATAATAAAGATCTCAATCACTTCCTATATAATTCTTATTTTGAAGCCTTAGGACTTACCATTTTATTAAAATTAGACCATCTTACAGAAAGCATAAGGAATGAAATGGCTCCTTTCTACAATGAAATTATAAACAAAGAAACAGCCATACAAACTTTGGAGAGCTATTTACAGGATGCTATCATTAACTCTGATAATGAAGATCAGCTAATAACAATTATTGTCAGAGCTCTATCTGATTATCTTGAGGATTTTCTAATAAAGATAGAAGTTGGATCAAGGGTTATAAAAGAAGGTAATCTCCTATTAGGAGAAGAGGATCTTAAGTACTCTTACAGAAAGTCACCTTTCTCCATATCCCTATACTCCTGGGAGAATCCAGATCCATATATTATCTTTATTTTAAGGTCATTCATTAAGGATCTTATTGTCTTTTGGGAGAGAAAATATGGACTTTATGACCCATTAACAGAGCTTTTTAATAGAGCTTATGGTATTAAAAGAGTAGAAGAGGCATTTTTAGATTATAAAAGAAATTCAGAGACCTTCAGTATAGTATTTGCAGATGTAGATAATCTTAAGAAGATAAATGATACCATGGGACATTGCTATGGCGATTATGTACTAAAACAAGTTGCATCTTCTATAAAAAGTACTATTCGTCAGAATGATTTTGCCGTTCGGTGGGGTGGCGATGAATTTTTAGTCTTATTAAGAAGGACCGGATATGATGAAGCAGTAAAAGTTGCTAAAAGGATAGATGAAAAGATACAAGAAGTTTCCAAAGGAAAATTTGGAGTAAGCTATGGAGTAGAAACTGTTTCTGAGGAAATGGCAGACTATGAAGAATTAATAAAAAATGTAGATACAAAGATGTATACAGAAAAATATGAAAAGCTAAAGAGAAGATAGAAAGCTTAAGAGGGTAGCCAGACGATAGTACGGGAGATTTCCTGTAGAAGTGCCATAACAAAGTGTGGATTCCCAGGGGGAGGATGGGCTATAAATCCATATGTAGGATGTGCCCATTCATGCCTATACTGTTATGCACGATTTATGAGAAGATTTACAGGTCATAATGAAAAATGGGGAGATTTTGTAGATATTAGAGTAAACGCTGCTGATATGTTGAAAAAAGAGATAAAGAGGGAAAAATATAATAATGGAGATATCCATATAGGAACTGTTACTGACCCATATCAACCATTAGAAGAAAAATACGAGCTTACAAGAAAGATATTAGAAGTACTTTCGGAATATCCTTATCCTGTTAGTATTCTTACTAAATCAGATTTAGTATTAAGAGATCTTGATATCATCAAAAAATTTGAGAATGTAGATATAAACTTCACAATAAATACCATAGATGAAGATTGGAAGAAATTAGTTGAGCCAAATTCTCCAAGTGTAGAGAGAAGACTAAAAGCTATTGAGAAATTAAGAGGAGAAAACATTAAAGTTTATGTAATGATGGGACCATACTGGCCCTTTTTCACTGATGCAGAAAAACTCATTCAAGAATTTAAAAGACTTGGCATTGATGAAATCTTTACAGAAAGCTTCAATACCACAGGAGGTAATTTTACAGAGGTAGGGAATATATTGAGAAAATATTATCCCCAACTGCTACCTAAAATAGAATCTATCTTCTTTAATAAAGACAACTTCTACGATTTTTATAATGATGCTCAAAGAAACCTCCTATATCTTTCAGAAAAATATGACATAAAAATAAACATATACTTTGGAATAGGACACGCTGCAAAATTTGAGGAAAGTTAATGGATAGCTTGTACCTAACTAAACCCTGGTTTGTAGATAGTAAAGCTGAAGTTTCTCTTTTTATTGAATCTATTTCTCCAGAAGAGACAGGATGTATTGATTACATAAATTGCAAGATAACTTTACCTGACAGAGTTAAAACAATAAACCTTAAGAAGATTTTTGAGAGTTGAATCCCTTGAAATCTTCTATCGTAATTCTAACAATATTTATTTTCTTTCTATTTTCCTTTGGATCTTTTAAATACCAAGCTCCAGAAACTTTAAAAGAGCCTTCCAAAACAGAGTTGCTATTTATAGATAATGTATGGGTACTCTTTCAATATAATCAGCCAGTACCCAGTTTTGATACTTGGAAGAATCCTACTCCAGGTCGTGAATCCATAATATTAGATGGAACATGGAAGTTTAAACTGGATCCTAAAGATAAAGGAATGAGAGCAGCCTGGTACCTTCCAGAGATGAAAGAAACAGACTGGGAAGACCGTCCAGTACCTTCTTCCTGGGATCTTTACAAAGATAAGAATGGTAAAGATTATAGATTCTATGATGGTAAAGTTTGGTATCGTTATAAATTTAAGATTCCACAAAATTGGAAACAGAGATATATCAAGTTAAATTTTCTTGGAGTAAACTACCGTGCTAAGATCTGGCTAAATGGTAAATTTGCTGGGATTCATGAGGGTGGAAATACGCCTTTCTCATTAGATGTAAGTAACCTTCTTTATTTCGGGAAAGAAAATCTTCTTACAGTTCAGGTTGAGAGAAGAACCTGGGGAACATCAGAAAGGAATGAGGTACCACCAGGAGACTTTGACTGGTGGCCATGGGGAGGAATATTGAGGAGTGTTTATTTAGAAGCAACACCTCAAGTTACTATAAGTAAAATTTTGTTAGATGCTCCCTTTGAGGAACAAGTCTTAAAAGCTTATGTGGTAATTTACAACCATTCTAATACCTCGCAAGAGACCAAAGTAACTTTTAATCCTGGATCTAATACTGGAGGAGTTTCAGAAAAGAAAAAATTGTATCTTAAAGCTAAGGAAACCAGAGTAATTCCATTCACGATTCAAATTCCTAAAGCAAAATCCTGGGAACCTTCTTCCCCTCAACTTTATGAAACCATCGTTAGTCTTGATAACGGAGATACATTACATGCTAAGTATGGACGACGAAGTATACAAGTCAAAAATTCTTATCTTTTATTAAATGGCAAGCCTATATTCTTAAAAGGTGTAAACTGGCATAGTGAGAATTCCAAATCAGGTGGAGCTATGAGTCCAGAAGAACTTGCTCAGGATTTAAGTTTAATAAAAAAAGCAGGAGCTAATTTTGTACGTTTCTCTCACTACAATCGTCATCCTTCAGCTTACGAATGGGCAGATGAAAATGGATTGCTGATCATAGATGAAGTAGAAAATTACTGGATGAATAGTCAAGAGTTGTATAACCAGACTCAGGAATATGGATTGAGCTTAGCCTTGGCTATTACGATGAATTGGAATCAAGTAAATAATCCATCAGTTATTATTTGGAGTGTTGCTAATGAAACTGAAACTCATACATCTTTTGGACTTGAAGCTTTCAAAATAATGTACAAAAATATTAAACAACTTGACCCATCCAAGAGACCCATTACTTTTGCAGCTTGGGGATCTCAAAATGGATGGAGAGAAGAATCTGGAAGTTTTGAAGCTGTAGATCTAATTGCAGTAAATGAATACTTTGGTTTCTTTTATGGATCTTCTCAAAATTTAAATGAGAGACTTTTAGAGGTTCATAAAAAATATCCTTCAAAGCCCATCTTGATTACAGAATCTGGCACCTGGGCAGTCTATGGGCACCATGGAGAAGATTTTATAGCAGGGAATGAGGAGTATCAAAGAAAATATTTCTTAGATCATTGGACTATTGCCACAAACCTTAAAGAGTTTGTGGCAGGGTATACTTGGTGGGTTTTTGCAGATCATCTTTCTCGCCATCAGCCAAAATCTGCAATACCTTATGTTTCCACCATGGGATTGGTAGATAGAGAGAGGAGACCAAAGTTAGTTTTTGAAACATTCCAACAAGCAAAAATACCATAAGGAGAGAAATTTTTAAATCCCACATAGTTCAGATAAAACCAGCCCACTTTTGGAAAAGAATCCAAGGGAGGAATATGCAGCCTCTTTCTTTAAATCCCACATAGTTCAGATAAAACTTATCACTATAAAGCTACTAAAGAAGCTAAAGAAGACTTTAAATCCCACATAGTTCAGATAAAACGCGTATAAAGGAGATGGAGATTGAAAGAATAGTAACTTTAAATCCCACATAGTTCAGATAAAACGCGTATAAAGGAGATGGAGATTGAAAGAATAGTAACTTTAAATCCCACATAGTTCAGATAAAACGATGTTTAGCATTTCGCTTGATGCTTTCGCAATTACCTTTAAATCCCACATAGTTCAGATAAAACACGAAAAGTATTTTACAGTTGACAGTATTGAATATTCTTTAAATCCCACATAGTTCAGATAAAACACGAAAAGTATTTTACAGTTGACAGTATTGAATATTCTTTAAATCCCACATAGTTCAGATAAAACTTACTCACCTAGTATGAACGAATTCTACGTTCTGTACTTTAAATCCCACATAGTTCAGATAAAACTCTCTCGTCTTCCTAATACTAAATCTTTTAATAAGTCTTTAAATCCCACATAGTTCAGATAAAACCCAAAATATGCAGATGAGAGAAGAAGATATGAAGTGCTTTAAATCCCACATAGTTCAGATAAAACTTGCATAGGGATATTTATGAAAGAACTACTAATTACTTTAAATCCCACATAGTTCAGATAAAACACCATTGTCCATTGACTGGACTCCACTGGGAAGAAACTTTAAATCCCACATAGTTCAGATAAAACAAAACGCTTGATAATTTTGACGCATCCTCAAACAAACTTTAAATCCCACATAGTTCAGATAAAACCTCAACAACAATTCCTGCAAGAGTATGCTTTTTAGGCTTTAAATCCCACATAGTTCAGATAAAACATTTTAAAGACTTTTGAAGATACATTTTATACTAAAACTTTAAATCCCACATAGTTCAGATAAAACTTTTTAGAAGAAGATATAAAAGCCACAGTGAACGATCTTTAAATCCCACATAGTTCAGATAAAACTAGGATTACTGCTTTGTGCAATTGACATCTTGTTTAACTTTAAATCCCACATAGTTCAGATAAAACGTGAAAAGAAGATCCAATCATCAGAGCATGTGTCTATACTTTAAATCCCACATAGTTCAGATAAAACCTAAAAGAAATGATTTTACTTGAGAGAGAGCTTACTGCTTTAAATCCCACATAGTTCAGATAAAACTCTATATCTTATTTTTTTATTCGCTACTTCTCTCTTCTTTAAATCCCACATAGTTCAGATAAAACCCCATCGTAGTAATCATACCATACAACCTCACCACGACTTTAAATCCCACATAGTTCAGATAAAACTTTTATATCGGTTGTTGGTTCGTCGGTTGAGGATTCTTTAAATCCCACATAGTTCAGATAAAACTAGAAGAACTAGAAAAACTTATATAAGTTTAGAAAACTTTAAATCCCACATAGTTCAGATAAAACATGGAAGTATCTATATAACTGTGAATGCATTTTATAACTTTAAATCCCACATAGTTCAGATAAAACCATCCTGACACAAGATGAAGAAACAAGAACACGATTCTTTAAATCCCACATAGTTCAGATAAAACCGGTATCGGTTTTAGGAAAGTTTAAAACTCCGCTTACCTTTAAATCCCACATAGTTCAGATAAAACTCTCCTAAACACTGTAAAGCCTTATTAAACTCCTTCCTTTAAATCCCACATAGTTCAGATAAAACACCTTCTTCAAAAAACCTCCTGATTTAAACTCATTTCTTTAAATCCCACATAGTTCAGATAAAACTAGAGGTATGGCAAAAAGAAGTGCAAAAGGAAAACTCTTTAAATCCCACATAGTTCAGATAAAACTTAGAAAAATATACTCCAAGAGAAAATGATTTGAGTCTTTAAATCCCACATAGTTCAGATAAAACTCCAAATCATAGTACTCCAATGGAACTCCGTAAATCCTTTAAATCCCACATAGTTCAGATAAAACCAGATAGCACAGCTACTGCGTTATTATTGTATGAGACTTTAAATCCCACATAGTTCAGATAAAACGCGGTAGGTTGTTATTCTCTTATGCCGACCTGTAACTTTAAATCCCACATAGTTCAGATAAAACTATTGAAAATGGACTACGAGCATTATATCTCTGAATCTTTAAATCCCACATAGTTCAGATAAAACCGTGTAAGATG
>Ga0209508_1002637_pt1 | contig 11424 bp, 11 predicted proteins | sample AD_UKC129_MetaG_FD_184427 | JGI IMG/M metagenome (GOLD analysis project Ga0209508, IMG submission 184427) | Active sludge microbial communities of municipal wastewater-treating anaerobic digesters from Canada - AD_UKC129_MetaG (SPAdes) (version 2) | ecosystem: Engineered > Bioreactor > Anaerobic... | reverse complement strand
TGCCGAAGTCATAGCTAATATCGAAAAGGAAGAGGGTGATCAAAAAGCATTGGAGACAGCGGCGTAAGGAGGTTAGAAACATGATACAGGAGCCACATGAAATTTCAACTAAAAACTTGACAAGCTCGCCAATCTCGATGGAGGAGATAGGGGTTGCTGCCTAAAATGAAAGTGCTCGCCTGCAGCTTAATAGCTCTGTCAGTTGTTATCATCTTCCACTCTATAAAGGTCCTCTCCTTATATGCAAGCAATGCACCTGGTCCTGGCTTTTTCCCATTCTTGCTCGGTATAGCTTTGCTGTGTCTGAGCACGGTCTTACTTTTCTCCGCTTCTTCTAACTTAGACGAGGCGCCGTTGTGGCCTCACAAAAGCTGGGTAAGGCCGCTCCAAGCGGTAATACTATTCATATTGTTTGCTCTCGCTTTCGAACACATTGGATGCATTGCCACTATTTTTGCATTCAGCTTTATATGGCAATATCTAATAGAGCACAGAAAAGTTTTGTATAATATCATTGTAAGCTTTGCGACAAGTATCTTTGTATATGTGCTCTTTGTAGTCCTTTTAAAGGTCCCGTTCCCAATGGGCATATTTTCAAGATAACGAGGGAACAAGATGAATAGCATTCAGGGATTATTAAATGGCTTCAGCAATGTCGTCACCCCAACAAATTTATCATTTACATTCATCGGTTGCCTTTTGGGTACTATCATAGGAGTATTACCCGGACTTGGCCCTGTAGCTACTATGGCGTTGTTACTACCTCTTACATACAAAATATCTTCTCCAACAACAACAGTGGTCATGATGGCTGGAATATACTATGGCGCCATGTATGGAGGATCCACCACATCCATTCTCCTCAATATTCCTGGCGAAGCGGCTTCGGTTATAACTTGCATCGATGGCCACGAGATGGCCAAACAAGGAAAAGCAGGGCCTGCACTTGGCATTGCCGCTATCGGATCATTCATTGCCGGTACTATCAGCGTGATAGGTCTTACCTTCGTAGCTCCTCCCCTTGCCGAAATAGCCCTAAAGTTTGGCCCCGCGGAATACTTTTCATTGGCAACATTAGGGCTCGTTTTAGCCACATACTTAATTTCAGGAAAATCCGTCATAAAGGGATTCATTATGGTAATATTTGGCCTATTCTTAGGAACAATAGGCCTGGATCCAGTTTCTGGTTCTATGCGGTTTACTCTTGATATTCCAGCACTCTATGGAGGCATAGACTTCGTCACTTTAGCTATGGGATTCTTTGGGATCGCAGAAATGCTCACGAACCTCGAAAAACAAGAGAGCATTCAGGTGATTGCCACTAAAATTGGCAGGATATATCCGACACTTAAAGAATGGGCCGATTCTTTGATGGCTATCTTGCGTGGGTCTTTCGTAGGTTTCTTTCTCGGGATCCTACCGGGTGGCGGAGGTGTAATGGCGAGCCTACTCTCTTACGCTTTAGAAAAAAGACTCTCAAGACATCCCGAGAGGTTTGGCAAAGGAGCAATCGAAGGGGTCGCCGCACCTGAATCTGCCAACAACGCTGGTGCTACCTCTTCGTTTATACCCCTTTTGACACTCGGCATACCAGGCAACACATCTATCGCTATGATATTTGCCGTGCTCCTTATAGCCGGCATCCAGCCAGGACCGTTTTTGATCGTTGAGCATCCTGAAGTCTTTTGGAGCGTAATAGCCTCTATGTATATCGGCAATGTCATGCTTTTGGCGCTTAATCTACCCTTAATAGGTTTATGGGTGCAGTTGCTTAAGATCCCATATTCTCTTCTTGCTACAATAATTTCACTGCTATGCCTAATAGGAGTTTACTCTGTGCAGAATAATATTTTTGATGTTATATTTATGATAATATTTGGAGTTGTTGGATATTTACTTCGCAAATTTGATTTTGAAGCCGGACCTCTTTTATTAGCCTTCGTTCTTGGGCCAATTTGTGAGCGCTCTTTAGTAAGAGCTTTGATGATTTCTGAAGGCAAGATAAGCGTTTTCTTAACACGCCCAATCAGCGCTGTTATGCTAAGTATAACGGCTATACTTGTAGTTTTAAGTGTAATAGATTCAATTAAAAGGTCTAAGTCGCAAAATATGTAAAATATCTTAGGAGGGTGATAAAAATGCGCAGGGGTAATTTTAGTCTCAAAGGCTTGTTAGGCGTTCTTTTGATTGTGACTTTAATGTCGCTTCTGCCATCTGAGTCTAACGCTGCATATCCAGAAAAAGCCATTGAACTCGTCGTACCTAACCCACCAGGAGGGTCAACTGATGTTTTGGCAAGGCTTGTGTCAAAGACAGCTGCAAAATACGTTCCACAACCAATAGTGGTAATCAACAAGGCAGGAGGAAGTGAGGTTATCGGACGCGAATACGTTGCCCACGCCAAACCAGACGGGTATACGCTGCTCATGGGATATGGTTCAGGAGCAGATGTAGTTTCGCCTTATAATATGAAGCTACCGTACGATCCCCTAACAGATTTTAAGGCTATTTGCAGGTTTTCTGCTCACCCTTATGTGCTATGCGTGCCGAGCTCTTCGCCATACTCCACTTTTGAAGAACTCGTCGATGCCGCAAAAAAGAAAGGCAGCCTTACGATAGCTTCTGCTATCAAGGGATCCTTGAGCGATCTTTGTTCTCAAGTATTAGGCCTAAGGTTCGAATTTAAAGCAGTTCCGATCGGCTTCAGCGGTGGCGCCGAAGCTGTAACTAACCTTGTAGGAGGACAAACTGACGCAGGTTTGGGGCATCCAAGCGAAGTTGTGGGGCACATCAAAGCCGGCAGGCTTCGCCCCCTTTTGGTAACGAGCAAGGAAAGGATACAGATTTCACCCTTTCAAGGCATCCCATCACTCTTTGAAAAGGGATATGATGGGCCGGAGTTTGCCGCTGTAAAAGGAGTCGGAGCTCCCAATGGAGTGTCTGATGATATCGTCGGCTACTTAGAGGAAAAATTTAAACTCGTCAGTGAAGATCAAGAGTTCATTGACGGGATGAATCAAGTGGTACAGCCGATACTATGGATGGGGGCAAAAGAGTTTCAAGCTTACGTGGCCGATTTAAACACAGCCTATGGAAAATATATGCGGGAACTCGGAATGGCTAAATACTGACGAGACACTATGAAGTAGCTCTATAGATATCTCTTGATATAATTAGAGGTAACCCGTGCCTACCGTTTTAACTCTCAAATGACACTCGGCATTGCTGTAGAAGAGCAAGCCCCTCACCTTTCGATCGAAGGGTGAGGGGCTTGTGGGTTTTATATATGCTTATATGCTTTACGCTCGTCTGTGCTTTGCGTAATCGGGGTTGATCAACCCGGGTATCTCTTCACCCCTCAGGTAAGCGAGCACGGATTTTACGGCACCGCCCACCTCTCTCATGATCGTCTCCTCAGTCCAGCCAGCCACATGAGGAGTCAAAATGGCGTTCTTCAGCCCCACGAGCGGATGAGTGGACTTAGCCGGCTCCTCGGCATATACATCTATGGCAGCGCCCCATATTTTCTCTTCTTTGAGCGCCCTCGCCAGGGCTTCTTCGTCTATAATCGGTCCGCGAGCAGTATTTACCACTACAGCGGTGGGCTTCATCATGGCAAACTCTTTATCGGAAAGTAGGTGGTATGTCTCGTCCGTGAGCATGCAGTGGATAGAAATTACGTCGGATTGCGTAATGAGGCGCTTCAGATCATCTATAAAAGTCACGCATTTCGGCTCATCGCCCTTTTTGTAATACGGATCGTAAGCCAACACCTGGCAGTCATAGCCCTCGAGCCTCCTTGCGACCTCGCGGCCTATAGCTCCATAGCCGATGAGCCCCACAACTTTGTCTCTGAGTTCGCGCCCCATCGTGTAAGGAGAGCGCCATTCGTCTTTGGCCACCATATCGATGAGCAAGTTCAAGCGGCGCAAGCATGCCATCATCATCATGACTGCGAACTCCGCCACGGTGGTGGAGTTCGCCCCAGGCGTAAACGTCACGGCAATGCCTTTCTTCGTGGCGGCATCGATATCCACGTTGGAGGGCTTAGCACCGCACTTTGAGATGATCCCCAGGCTCTTAGCGTGCTCCATGTCCTCAGCAGATACACCACAGCGCGATGTAATGATCATTGCCGTGGCATCGCTTACGACCTTCCTCACCTCTTCAGGCGTCAGCGCCTTCTCCGGATAGAGAAATATCACCTCTGTCTCTTTCTTGAGCTCCTCAAACCATTCCTCCGGCCCTTCGGGCTCGACCACATATACACGACGATCAGAAGCAGCCAACATGCGCACCTCCTTAATTATTCATTCAACTACAATAGCGAGGTCAGGACATGACCTCTCGCAGAGCTTGCACTGTATGCAATCTTTTTGCCGCGTCGGCGCGGCCACGTTGAATCCCTTTTTGTTTATCTCATCGGTTATATCGAATACGTTCTTCGGGCAAAAGTGGATGCACAATCCGCACCCTTTGCACAGATTCTTATCTATATAAACGGCCATATTATTCACCCCTTATCTCTTTTATAATCTGTGCCGCCTCTTTGGGAGTTGTGGCTATCTTCGCTCCGGCACGGGACAACGCAGCGATCTTGGATTGAGCAGTGCCGCGATTGCCTTGGATTATCGCCCCGGCATGCCCCAAAGATTTGCCCTCAGGGGCAGCCCTGCCAACTATCAACGCCACAACCGGTTTGGTGACGTTTTGGGCTATGAACTCAGCGGCCTCTTCCTCGGTCGTTCCGCCTATCTCTCCAAGAAGAAGTATAACTTTTGTCTCCGGGTCTTCTTGAAAAAGACGCACCGCATCCCTCTGGGTGAGCCCCCAAAGAGGGCCTCCTCCCAAGGCGATGACGGTGGACTGTCCTATGCCGGCTTCGGTCAAAGTTTTACCCACTTCGTAGGAGAGAGCGCCGCTTTTGGACACTACGCCCACGTTCCCTTCCGTGAACATTCTCGGCGGATGAGCTCCGAGCTTGCACTTGCCTGGGGATATGATGCCGGCCGCACCAGGCCCGAGGACAGTGGTCCCCTTGGCCTTAGCATAAGAGAGGATCTCCAAGACGTCGTGGTCTGGAATCTCCTCCATCGTAAGCACCAAAAACTTGATGCCGCTGTCAATGGCTTCGAACGACGAGTCCTTAGCCGAGCGGGCAGGAACGAAACTAATAGCCGCGTCTATCCTATGTTCTTTCAATGCCTCACCTACAAAGTCGTAGACGGGCACGCCTTCTGCCACTTGCCCCCCCTTGCCCGGAGTCACGCCTGCTACAACTTTGGTTCCATAATCGAGCATGACCTTCGTCTGAAGGCGACCGGAGCGCCCCGTTATTCCGAGGACGAGCACATTTGTATCTCTATTCACCAGCACAGCCATCAGCTATTCCTCCCAGCCAAAGCTACAACTTCGCGCACTGCTTCGTATAGGTCATCATATGTTTTGAGATTCGCTTCTCTCATAATGCGCTTCCCCTCTTCTTCCATTGTGCCGCACATCCTCACGACGATAGGGACGGGAAGCCCTTTCTCCTTTTGGTAGCGCACGATGCCTTCTGCCATCTCGTCCATGCGGTTGAAACCGCCTATTAATACCACTATGATGGCCTTGACATTCTTATTGTTTAAAGTCCTCTCGAGGGCGGAATACATAACCTCAGGGCTCGTAAGGCCGCCCATCTCGCAGAAGCACGCAGCTTTTGCTCCAGCATCGCTTATGAGGTCGAGCGTGAGCATCCCAGTGCCGGCTCCGTCGGATATAAGACCAACCGTGCCATCGAGAGGCACATAAGTAATCGTGTCGGTGGAAATGTTTACAGCCTGACCCCCGATAGCAGCTTGTTGTTCTGCGAGCCTTTCAAAGAGCTCGCTTCTCCTCCAACGCGCCTTATCGTCCAACACGACCTTGGCATCCAGCGCCAATAGTCCCTTAGGCGTCTCAGCGAGGGGGTTTATCTCCACCAGCGTCGCGTCGTACTCCCTTAAGGCTCGGTAGAGGCCCGTCAGCACCTTCCTCGCTTCTTCGACTTCACAGGCGAAGCGCTTGGCAACATAGCGGACCTGATAATCCATTACGCCGACTATGGGGTCTATGAGTAGCGAAAACAACGCTTCAGGAGCGCTTTGGGCAACTTGCTCTATTTCAACCCCTCCGGTTGCGCTCCCCATGAGCAAAAAGGATTTGCTGCCGCTGGGTATAGTGATAGACAGATAAAACTCTCTCTTGATATCCGCAGTCTCCTCTGCCAGCAAAGCGCAAATCTTTTCGCCCTTTATCGAGGCGCCTAAAAGGCTTTTAAACGCCTCCCTCCCCTCTTCAGGCGTCTTGCAGATCTTTATTCCGCCAGCCTTTCCGCGCCCTCCCACGAGAACCTGAGCTTTCAGAACTGCCGGAAACTCGACAAGTCTCAATTCTTCCTCTTTCGTAATAAGCCTGCCGTGAGGAACAGGTATGCCGGCTTCTCTGAAGAGCTCTTTACCTTGAAATTCGTAAAGTTTCATCGCGTCGATCGCCGGCCTAAAAGATATCTATTTGGGTTCCCTTAGCAAGCTCCATGCCTGCATCTATAGCCCTCTCATTGAGCTCATGAAAGCGCTCGGGGACCAGTTCTTTCATCGTCTCGACCACGTCATCCCTCGTGATGAGGCCAGTGGCCTCCTGGAAATAGCCGAGCATCACCATGTTGGCGCAGATTCTGTTGCCCAGTTTCACCGCCGTCTCGGTGGCCGGCACAGAATATACCCGCGCTGTCGTATTGTGCAGATCAGTGACCATCGCCGGATCCACGATGAGGATCCCGTTCGGCTTGAGGCTCGGAAGGTACGCATCGAGCGCGCTCTGGAACATAGCCACTAAAATGTCTTTATTCTGAGTCGCAGGGGAGTTTATCGGGGAATCCGAAACGATCAACTCTGCCTGGCACTGTCCGCCTCTGGCTTCAGAGCCATAAGACTGCGTCTGCACGGCGTAGAGGCCGCGCTTCGTCACGGCGGCCGTCCCCAATATGATCGCCGAAAGCACTATCCCCTGTCCGCCAAAGCCACAAATCCTTATATTTATCGGCTTCATCTCGCACTTTCACCTCACTCGCAGCATTCGCAAGATTCCAAGTCATAAACGGAGCTGCCGCGGAATATCGGGCGCTTGAAATCCACAAACTCGCCCAGGACGAATTTGCCAGCCTTCTCTTCCTTGGATAGCTTATCGGCTTGTGCCTTGGTTATGCACCGATCCATGATCCACTTTAGCGTTACAGCCGGATCGCCGCTCCTCAAGGCATATCTTCCATAATTGGTGGGACATTGAGAGAGCACCTCAACAAGAGCAAACCCTTCATGAGTGATCGCTTTCTTGAGCGTGCGCTCGAGTTGCACGGGACGACCCGTAGCCTCTCTGGCCACGTATGTAGCACCAGCAGTTACGACGAGCTCGCAGATGTCGAAAGAGGGCTCGGGGTTGCCGAAGGGAGTGGTCATAGTTCTGACCTGCGAAGGCGTCATGGGGGCCACTTGGCCGCCGGTCATGGCGTAGTTGAAGTTGTTGGCGACCACCACCAAAACGTCCAAATTGCGCCTGGCTGCGTGTATCAGGTGATTTCCGCCTATAGAGGCAACGTCGCCGTCGCCGGCGAAGATTACGACCTTAGTCTGCGGTTTGTGAAGCTTTATGCCAGTGGCCCAGGCAAGCGTCCTGCCGTGAACGCCGTGGAGGACGTCTCCTTTCAGATACACGGGAATCCTGGCCGTGCAACCTACGCCGCCGATGATCACCATCCTCGATGGGTCTACGCTCAGCTCGTCGCAAGCCTGAAGAAAAGCGTTCAATATCTGCCCACAGCCACACCCAGGACAGAAGAAATGCGGAAGCTTTCCCTCTCTGATATATTTTCTCAATGGATTAATTGGCTGACTCATCGCCATACCTCCTTAATGACTGCATAGACTTCCTCGGGGAAGTGAACGAGCCCCCTGTTCTTGGTGGCCACCGCCGTCCTGCACTTGGCACAGCAGAGGCGTTCGACTTCCCTCGTATATTTGCCAATGTTCATCTCAACCGTGATGGCAAGCTTCACATGATTAGCCACTTGCACTATCTGCTCCTCGGGCACCGGCCACACGGTATCGAGCTTCAAAACCCCAACCTTGATGCCGTCAGCTCTGGCCATCTCCATCGCGTCTATGCACGGACGCGCTTCGCTGCCATAAGCTATGAGCGCTACATCGGCATCGTCCATCTTAAAGGCCTGCGTCTTGCAGATTTTGTCTCTATGCTGTGTAACTTTGCCGGTTATGCGCTTATAGAGCCGCTCAAACACATCGGGATTCCAGTCAATGCTCCCCTCCTCGGAATGGGGGTTTAGCGAATATATGGCGCCGTATCCCTCTCCCAAAGGCGCAAAGTCGGGAACACCGTACTCCTCGTTAGCTTTGAAGGGAAGGTACTTGTCTGGCGGCAGGGAGGTATATCGCCTGTTCACTATTTCTATCTCCTCCGCCGGCGGTATGACGAGCCTCTCCCTCATCAAGGCTATTGTCGTCTCGGACATGATTATTACAGGGTTTCGAAACTCCTCGGCGAGGTTGAAGGCCCTTATTGTGAAGTCGAAGAGTTCCTGCACGGAAGACGGAGCGAGGACTATGAGCTCGTGATCGCCGCTCGGCCCCCATTTCATCTGCATCACGTCGGCCTGAGAGGCGAAGTTTTCGCCACGACATCTCTGGACGTCGACGATAACTATAGGAGCTTCCACAGCCACAGCATAGCCTATCCCTTCTTGCATGTAGTTATATCCGGCGCTTGCTGTAGCTGTCATCGCCTTGGCCCCTGCAAGCGATGCGCCCGACAAGGCGTAGATGGAGCAGAGCTCATCCTCCCCCTGCAAAAACTTGCCCCCTACAGCCGGAAGCCGCTGCGACATGCGCTCCGAGATTTCGTTGGCCGGCGTTATGGGATATCCGGCGAAGAAATCACATCCCGCGGCGAGCGCCCCTTCTACCACTGCATAGTTGCCCAGCATGAAGTGAGTACCCGTGAGCACCCTCTGGGCTCGTTCAGTTGTTGATGTTGCCATTTCATGACCTCCCCCTTCTTAACAACCTTAAGCAGATTCTCTTTTGACTTTTAAGCGTTGATAGACATAGATGGAAACCATTATCAAAATACCCGCGCCATCGGTCAACACTCCTGGCTTTATCAGAGCGAGTGCCCCTCCGAAGAGGATTACGCGCTCCCATAAGGCCATGTTTCTAAGCCAATAGCCGGAGGCCGCAAACCCGAGGGCGAAAACGCCTATTATGGCAGTTGCAGAAGCGCCAATTATCTTCAGCGGAGTAGCCCCTATAAGAAGCAAAACCGGATCATAGGCGAATATGTATGGAATGAGGAAGCCGGCCAGGGCCAACTTCAAGGCTGTCCAGCCTGTCTTCATGGGGTTAGCACCAGCTATACCCGCTCCGGCATACGCTGCCAGGGCAACCGGCGGTGTAAGGTCAGCTATTATACCATAGTAGAGAATGAACATATGGGCAGCTATGGGAGGTACACCAAATTTTTGTATTGCAGGAGCAGCCATGGTGGCCAACACTATATACTTTGCAGTCGTCGGTAGCCCCATTCCGAGCAGGATGGAAGCGAGCATCGTGAAGAGCAGTGTTAAAAAGAAAACCCCTCCGGCCAGATAGATGATGCCATTGGCGATTTTCAGACCCAAACCGGTGAGCGTGACTACGCCTATAATGAGTCCGGAGCAGGCACACGCCGATGCTACGCCCAAGGCGCTCCTTGCGCCATTTTCCATCGCCTCATACAAATCCAGCGGTTTCAATCTGGTATTCTTTCGCATCATGGCTATAACTACCGTAACGATAATGCACACTAAGGCCGCGCGCAGCGGCGTATACCCTTTAACCAAGAGGTAAACCAACACCGCAACCGGTATGAGCAGGTGCCCACCGTCTTTTAAGGTCTTCCACACGTTTGGCAACAGTTCGCGAGGCAGACCCTTCAAGCCCAACCTCAAAGCCTCCATATGGACCATGACGAAGACGGCCAAATAGTAGAGAATGGCCGGCACTATGGCGGCTGCTGCTATACGGATGTAAGGGACGCCTATAAATTCTGACATGACGAATGCCGCCGCCCCCATGATCGGCGGCATGAGTTGGCCTCCAGTAGACGCCGCAGCCTCTACGGCACCGGCAAAATGAGGCTCATATCCTATGCTCTTCATGAGAGGGATGGTAAATGTTCCTGTAGTCACCACATTTGCCACCGAACTGCCAGATATAGTGCCGAACATGCAACTAGCCACCACGGCAATTTTAGCTGGGCCGCCTGCTTGATGACCGGTAACTGCCATCGCTAAATTTATAAAAAATTTTCCGAGGCCGGTTTTATGGAGGAAAGCACCGAAAAGGATGAACATGAACACAAAGGTGGCCGATACGCCCATGGGCAGTCCCAAGAGCCCTTCGGTGGTGACATACATGTGAGTTATTACTCTGCGCAGCGGAAAGCCGCGGTGGCCGAACATGCCGGGGATATAATTGCCATATAAAGCATAAAGAAGGCAAGCCGCAGCTACGATCACAATCGGCAGGCCCACGATCCTCCTAGCAGCCTCCAAAACCAATAGTATAGCCACAGCGCCGAAGACTAGGTCAAGAGTTGTAGGCAATCCCGCTCGATACATGAGAGGGGTATATTCTACCACTATATAAGCGCCTACAGCGACTCCTAAAAGCGCAAGGACCACATCCGCCCAGTGAAGTTCCGTGCGGGAGCTCTTTTTGCTTACAGGGTAAAGTAAGAACACCAGAAATAGCATGAAAGCCATGTGTACGGAACGCTGTATCTGGGCCGGGTACACGCCGAATGCGGCCGTATAAAGCTGAAACGCAGAAAATGCCACAGCGCCCAATGAAATTACCCATTTCCAAAAACCAGTAAGCCTGCGATATACGGACTCGCGATCGTATTTCTCCAGTATCTTTTCCACGTCTACGGTCTGATCTTCTGTTGCCAACTTTTGATCCTTGTCTTCCGTATCGCTCACTTCAGTTCCCCCTCCTCCACTCAATATTGTGTTATCGTTGCAAAAACCTCTCAAAAACATACCAAATGAGCGGCACCTTCTCCACAGAAAACGTGAGCGCCTCTCCTGCTTTTGCGAGATCCGCCAGCCTTATCTCTTCACCGCGGAAAATAAAGAGGTGATCGGCAAACCTGCCCACCCTTATCGCGAGATTAGGAACCTCGTAATTATAGCCGACGATCTTAAATTTGCCATCCTTTACGATAAACCTCTGCCCGCCCTTCGCCTCAAAAGGCAGGCCGGCGCCAAAGGAGTCATACTCGGTCTCCAGCAACGTTATCTTCTTCCCGGCGCCGAGGCCGAATGTTTCCATTACCGGCCTCTTTGCA
>Ga0209508_1002634_pt1 | contig 11440 bp, 11 predicted proteins | sample AD_UKC129_MetaG_FD_184427 | JGI IMG/M metagenome (GOLD analysis project Ga0209508, IMG submission 184427) | Active sludge microbial communities of municipal wastewater-treating anaerobic digesters from Canada - AD_UKC129_MetaG (SPAdes) (version 2) | ecosystem: Engineered > Bioreactor > Anaerobic... | reverse complement strand
TGCAGGTCGGTCTTCACCGTAAACGGTAAATTCACCATCTACATACGGCATAAGATCTGTAAGGTCTGTCTGGTGGAAGTACTCATCCCATCCTGAAAAAGAATATTCTGTAGCACTTTCCTGTATAACATCCATATCTAAGATGTAGTTAGACAATAACCCTACGATATTGTTGTAATCCTCTGCGTGACGAGACCTTGAATAGTCTTTTAAAAATCTTATAAGACCTTCTTCGTCTTTAACTTTAAGTGTTCCTTTATAACTTGCCGGATAGCTCATTTTTTGTCCTCTTTCTATATCTTTTCCAAGTCATCTTGGAAATCTTGGGCATCTTTGTTTTTTAAAAAGAAATTTCATATTTTTACCTCATCATATCTTCTAAATATTCTCTTTCGCCTTCAGTATATCCACCAAGCCACACCTCATAATCCGGTGGTGTCTGTATATCTGTAATTGTTGGCTCTCCGATATCCCTGAGATATTCATTAATCCCAGCCATGAGTCCTTTTTTATTTTCGTTTACCTCTTTGTATTTTTCTTCGCCAAACGAAGAAAACGTGCCCCACATGAAATTGGAGCCATTTTTATCACACTGTATAAACGCTCCGTCATCGCTGGTTCCGGATAATTCCATTTCATCATTCAGATTAAATTGGAACTCATGGTCAAAGATTTTGTAAGTTTTATGAATATCATTTTCCATAGAATTATTCCTTTCTATATCTGCTTCACTATCTTTTACAGTTATTTGGGATGGCTCACACATTATTTTGAAAGCCTGCTCCAGGTTTGCACAATCAATTTCTGAATGAAGCAACTCCTTATAAGATAAATCGAGTAAATCTACGTCTGGATGATACTTTCGCTCATGATTGATTGCATTTAACAAATTCTGTATTTCTGAATCAAGGAGATTTGCATTGTCAGCATGGTCAATAAATTTGGATAATGTTTCGTCGGTAAATCCAAGCATATTACCTAATGCCGTAAACATTTTGTCTTTTGATATGGGTTTTATAGACTCTTCTACATATTTCTCGGGTATGTAAAAAGCTTTATAATCGTTATCTGCTTGAGTTGCTGCTTGTGATGCATATATACAAAACTCATCTTCCATATTCTTATTGATCATCTTGTCAGATTCAGAACTAAGTTTGTATCCATCCGGGAACGTGCCATTAAAATCCATTGCAGCCTCAACAAAAACTTGTGCTGTGGCAACACAATAATCTATATAACTATTCCCGAAATATCCAAAGGCTATATAATCATCAGGTTTCAGGTTTTCTATTTTTAACATATTATCCTCTTTCTATATAGTTGTCTTTTCTTCCATGTTCATCTTTATTTATTCTTTTTCTATATCATCTGTTTCGAGCTGGCTTAAAGAAGACGTTGGTTTCGTATATACCGGATTAGGTATAGTAGATCTTTCATCAATTTTTCTAAACCGACGAAGGGTATCAGCATAGTCTTTGAATACCTGATCCAACTTCTTTTCGGGATATAAAAATGTATAATCATGATAATTCATAAGCATAGCTATTTTGTAATTACTATCACTCATTGGTACATTTGATATAAAATTATAAGCTCCTACATTCCCATGGTTATAGAAGTGGTATCCTGTATCATTTCTGGTTCTTGTAAAGAGTTTCCCATAATCGTGAAGGAATGCCATATGCTTGCAAAGAACCGGATCATCAGTTAAAAGAAGTGTATCAGGGTCGGTCATAGCCATTAAGGAATGACTTACAAGATTTTCCGTATGATATTTACCGGTCTGCTCAAAAATTCCATCGTCGGCGTGTTGTATCTGCTTCTCTATATCTGCTACATTTTCCTCATGTTTCTCATGAGTAGAAGTATGGTAAAAATGAATGATATTAAACCCTTCCTGCTTAATTGGTATTTCAAATCTGTGGATAAATTTATCTATAACCTCTGCCCCTACGGTTCTATTTCTTTCCTTATCCCGGGATATACAGATTTCTCTTGGCGGAGTAACTACAATCGCTATGATATAATGTACTCCTGCTTCTTTTCCTGCTCTGATGGCCTGTTTTCTCTCTTTTATCGTCACATTTGTAGCATCAAAAATAACATCCAGACCGTTCTTTAGGTTCTCTTTTATTCTCTTATAAGCAAGTTCAAATACTTTTCCATTATGACTTTGGCAGTTTTTATCACCATACAATTCCTGTCTTATCTTATCAGATGAAATAATTATGGATTTTGTATCAGGGTCTGCTGCATATCTTTTAGCCACTGTACTTTTCCCGGAACCGGGTATTCCTACCATAATATATAGATTTGCCATAATTATCTTCTTTCTTTGAATTCTCAATTACTGCAGGCTTTAATATAATTTTGTTACTCTCGTTCTTCTGTGACATCTTCATAGCCAACATCTACAATGTTGTTATCATTTTGAACGCAGGTTTTATATCCCATCTCCCTTAATACGTCTAAAATGTCTTCTTTTTCGGGATGAGTTTCATTTAACAGCAGGTCATGATATTGTCTTTGTATGTTGCCTATATCCTGACCTCTAAATCCTAAATCATACAGTTTTTGTCCCGACAGATCGTATTGTAATATATCTTTATATACGCCTGCTCTTTCACTCCAGAATATCGCAAATGATTCTTTTACTATTCCCAAATTATAGTGCGTACCCGGAACATGCCTTAGTAATGCCTGTGTGTATGACCAATATATCTGATGAAATTTCAGGATATAATTAAAAGGAAGGTTCTGTCTATGGAAATCATCAAGCAGTCTGTTAGCCCAGATAATATTGCCTGTATTATAAAGGTCATTTGAAAAATTATAATACCGACAGAGAACAGAAGCCTGTTTTGTAAGTTCTTTATCATCTGTAATGCAATGTATGGATTCCTGGATTTTTTCTACTCCTATATTCCAATACATTACTCCTATCATAAATCCTAAGTCTTTATCGCCTTTAGCAGCTATATTAAGAAGACCTTCTGTCATATTAAGACTTATTATTTGAGTTAAAGTATTAAAATCAGGAAAAAACTCTCTTAAATGGTCTGTCTTATATAAGAAATCCAAATAGTTCCCGGGTTTATCGGACATAAGTGCTTTTTTTGTCTCGTCAAATACCCTTTCTTTAGGAAGAGTAGATACATCTATTGACTTACAGAGTTCTATTGTAGCTTTGTCTACAGTAAAATCAGAAAATCTGGCTGCAAATCGGGCTGCTCTGAAAACCCGGAGCGGATCTTCTGTAAATTTAGAACCTACATGTCTTATAATCTTATGGTTAATGTCATCTATTCCATGCATAGGGTCTATATATTCTCCGGTTATAACGTCCTGCATTATGGCATTCATTGTAAGATCTCTTCGTTGTACAGAATTCTCAAGAGACAGATATGGATCAGGTGTGACTGTAAATCCCTTATGACCTTCTCCTGTTTTAACTTCTGTTCTTGGAAACGCTATGTCAAGATCTGATATTTTATAGACTCCAAAAGATTTCCCTACAGGTTCCACTGAAACATCTGCTATAGAGTATTTAGATAATATCTCCTCTAAAACAGCAGGGTCTATATTGTGGATTTCAATATCAATATCTTTGTTTTCCAACCCGAGTATCTTATCTCTGACATATCCACCAACAAAATAAGCTCTGCCACCTTTTGCTTCAACGTCTAATGCAATATTTGTCGCTAATGAAAGGCTCATATTTTATCTCTCCATGTCTTCTTTTGTCTGTTCTTTTATTTTATCAAGAATCTCTTGAATGCCTGAATCATTAAGTTCGTTGTACTCTTCAAATGGTGTTTGTGCGAATATTTCGAATTGAACATTTAATCCGCTCCAACAAAACGGGTTTTCATTGTATCCGTCAGAAATCTGTGCTTCTGTTTCTTCCTGCATTATTTTAAGCTCATCTTCTGAGAGTTTCCTGGTGCTTATCAGTTCGACGTAACCGTATTCTTTGTCTGCAAGCTGCCAATTCCATTCCAAGATTGCATTAGCTGTGTCTGGAGGTACATTCTTCCAATATTTCCCGGCACATTTATGCAAAATACTTACCATGCTTTGATTCATATCTTTTGAATTAAGATAGTCATTAAACGCAGCAATAGTTTGTCGGGTTAACGGTATAATGGGATTGTTATAATATCTGTAAAACTCCCTGTATATATATCTATCCTTTGTTTCCATTTTCTTCTCCTTAGTTTATTTCCATATCTTCTTTGATTGTCTGGAAATCAATATTACTGATACGGTTTAAAACATATGTCATATAAGCGTCTTTTTCTTCTATATCAAGAGCAAAGAACTCATCAATATACGAAGAAATTTTATCAATAGAAATTAGCTTATTTGTATATAAATCAAGTTCATCTAGGACATCATTGATTTCAATTTCATTTTCAGTAATTAAAATAGCTATTTCTTTTGCATCCATTGTAGTGTCTCCTATCTATAAATATCTTATTTAATTAAATCACAATCCTCATCATGTTCGTGTTTTTTGTTTTCACACTCAGTCGTAAGAATTGCTTTCACTAAGGTTTTGAAATTATCTATATCCCTAGTAGTTTCGCATTCTGTCAACCATTTTTTTATTTCATCAGCAATTTCTGCATACATATAATAGTATCTCCTTTAGAATAATATTAATTTTACAAATATAATTAGATTATTTACTGAATATGTGAAATAAAAAAAGAGACAGCTTATAAACTGTCTCTCGTGAAATAAAAATATATATTTCGTTATAAAGTCGTAGTATGTTCTGAGTTGTTCCATATACTATACCCTTCCTTTTTTATTATTTGTATATATAAATCTGTTCTTTCTTAGTAAGCAGTATTATTTATCTTTCTAAGTTACTGTCTATATCGCCTTGGTCATAGTGTAAAGTGAACTCTTTAGCTCTCTTAATCTCATTGTCATATAACGACTCAAACAGCATTGAAAGACTATGGGTATCTTGTTGACCTAAGTACTCAAAGTATCTTATTCTATCGTCTTTGGTTATAACGATAGGTAACATATTATATTTTAATAATTCTCTATTTACCAACAGTCTTCCGGTTCTTCCATTTCCGTCAATGAACGGATGTATTCTTTCAAAGTTGATATGAAAATCAGCTAATCTATCCCAGATAGAATCATATACAGTATTATTAAGAGAATCTATAAGATAGGTTATCCTGGTTGGGACTTCATAGGCTTTAGGTGGAATATATTCAGCTCCTCTTATAAATACAGATTCATGTCTAAAATCATTAATCTCATTTATATTTTTATTTATAATTATAGCTATATCTTTAATAATCTGAACGGTAAGGTCTGAATCCCCGGTTGTCATGATATAATTTAGTGCATATTTATGATTTATAGCTTCATATATCTCTCTGGCTGATGTATTTATGGGTACAGTATCTTTATTAAAGATAAGAGCATAAGTTTCAGCAAAAGACAAAGTACTACCTTCTATAGCATTGCTGTGATAAGTGCTTCTGGTTATAAAATCTTCAAAATATGAGGAGTTATTCATTATTTCGTCTATGATATTATTCATAAAAAACCATGCTTTCTACCCGGGTTTTGTGACCTTATATTGTTTACTTAGGAACTTAGGAAAGTATATAGTACAATACCTCATTTATTATACTATATCTAATTGTCCGGCTAAGTATTTATTTTAGCCAAATTCAGATTTTTCTGTATTCTTAGGGCTATTCTCTTTCAGTATATTCCTTTATATTATTTACCATATCTTCAGGTTCTACGTTATACCCTGAATCTATATAATATAAACTTATCTCTATTTGTTTATCAGTGAGGTTCGTTGGCAGAATAACAGATGATGCTTCAGGTACTATTACCATTATACCAACAGATCTTATCTTATTCCACATATCCCCTTCATACCGGTTAATTTCAGGGTGTCCGACAGCATCAAAATATGGTTCCAATACTTCTCTATGATCTACGACTCTGGTATCCTTTTCTGCGTCTCCTGAATACATAGTCCCATCAGGGAGTATTAACATAGCCCTGTCCATATTATCTGTTTCTGCAAAGCATTCCAGATTCTTTACTACTTCATTAAATGCTGTTTTATCAAACATTAAGTTTTCTGTATTTACAGAACAATTTGTATTATCCATATATCTTTTCCTTCTCAAATAAAAATAGTCAGGGAACACAAGGTCTCCTGACTATAATTAGATTTTTTTAAGAAAGTGTATATAACTGTCTATTGTTACAAATCCTTTTCATTTTGCTGCTCTTGCAGAAGATTTTCATAAGGCAGTCCATATAAACCTGACATATCAGGAACATGGATTTCTTTGTTTTGTATGTCAATACCATCATAGCCATTTTGGACTAAATCCATTCCTGCCTTTAATACTTCGGCATAACTTAGACAGCTAAACAAATCTCTTCCGATCGTTGCATCTTCAGAAGATAGATTTTGACAGATATATAGTGTTTCTTTTGTATCAGCATTAACAAGAAACTGTTCTGCTACTTCATATGCTGAATCATCATAAACGTCTATTATCTCAAGGTGTAGTATGTTGTAATACATTATGTTCTCCTTTATTTAGTGACAGTTAAGCTTTTAGCCATCTGTTCTGCCATGTCCTGAATAATAGCATCAGCCATTTCGACGGGTTTATCCTTGGATTTATCTTCTGTTTTGTTCTTATCGAGAGAAATAAGTACTTTAAGGTCTGCCCCAAAAGATGCAATATCTACTGTACCGTCCTGTTTTCTTTGTTCAAAACCACCGGTTACATTTGTAATTTCTCCTTCAAGTTTGTTATCCGGATATGAATCAATAATGGCGTTAGTTGTGCTTTGAGGAACAAAACCTATCTGTTTTTTGTTTACAAAAACAGCTATAGAGGGTTTCCCTTTAAATGTATCTTTAACAAGATTGGCTTTACAGGGCAATGTACCTTGCTGCAGTTCTTTTAAGATATCCTGTCTCTTTTCTCCATTTTCGTTAGAAAAAGTAGTACCTACGACTTTGATCATATATTTCTCTTTGTCTTTTACCGCAACTTTTTTTAAGTCAGGGAATGCAGGAGCAATGACAGTATTATAAATATTCTCATAGTTTTCTTTGATCTTAGGAGTACTGTTTAATATACTCTGCGGAAGATCTTTTGCATCTGAAATCTTTATAACTTTGTTTTTAATATCCTGAGCTATCTTTTCAGCAGGAATATGGTTTGAAAGAATAGCCTGTTTAATAAGAGCTGTTCTATATGACTGTTTATCAAAAGAACTGAACTTCTGAGCTTTTATCAGATAGTCATGCGCAAGGGTAAACAGTTCCTTATTCTCTATGAGAGGATAGACACCCGGAAGTGTTTCTATGTGAGTTTTTAAATAATCATTGGCTCTTGCTACAGCTCTTTCTACAGAAAGAATCATAGTAGCCTGCTCTCTTAATTCTATGTCCTTTTTCTCAAAGGTATCAAAATCCTGCATAAGAGCCATAAAATGCCCATTGTTTTTAATATCAGAGATAGCCCATTCGTTTTTCATATTCTTTGACAGGGACATTCTGTCAATAAGCTGTATCTGTTCCTGTAACAGGAATGGGATATTAGAACTTTTGATCTCTGAATAGTTATACGAAACTTTTAAATCATTAGCTTCATCAAGAAGCTGTTTTAAGACATTTTCAGCCTCTTCTTTTTTGGTGTTGTATAAACTATCGCTCATGTGTATATATCCTTTCTTTCTGCCTTGTAAAAAGTCTGAGGACCAAGACTATTTACTTAATCCCCAGACCTTTTTGTTAGCAAAACCTTATTAATCCCTAGACCTTTTTGTTAGCAAAACCTTACGAATTACTCGTTATAATTAATTCCATCTTCCTCTAAGGGAAATTCATCCTGCTCGGGTGCAGGTGTCTCTGCCTTAGTCTCAGTGTTTACAGGTTCGGTAGCATGATCCTTATTATACTGTTCTGCTCTTTCAGCTCTTTCTTTGATAAGATCCATCATAGGAGTTCCGATGTTCTCTGATGTAGGAGTCTGGGCAAACAGGTTTCTTGAATAATAAGTCTTACCTGCATTTTTGCCTTCAGTAGGTGTGAATTCCTGAACAGCGTCATATCTCTTACCTGCTGCATTAACCTTAGGATTCTCTTTGAATGTCAGAGCTGAATCAAAAGGCTGTCCTTCAAAAGGATAATCACAGTACTGTTTAGTCTCCAGCTTATTGATGCCTGCCTGTACTTCAAGGGTTTTTCTTGCTCTGTCCTGAGGCTTTGTATCCTGATAGCCCTTGATAGAAAGGTTGTTCTTTACCATTGTCTCAGTGTTGTTGTCTTTAACCCTGATAGATGCCTGGATATAAGGAACATTAGTCTTAGTGTTAAGCATAGACTTATAATATGTTTCTCCTGCTGCGATACCATATCCTTTATATGTCAGGAATGTATTACCAATATCCGCAACTTTTGCTTCAAGATCTCCGTCTTCGTTTCTCTCACACATGGCTGTCAGCTTATCGCCAACCTTAATGCCTTCAGTACCACCGATAACAGAAAGGTTAACGGTATGAGATTCATTGATGACACTCTGTTTTTCTTTACTGTATACTTTCACTGCAACACGCACCAGATCCTCATCAAACACTTTTGTAATCTCACCTGAGATAGCGAATATACCTATAGGGGTACAGTTGGGTGCTTTTCCGGTCTGGAATTCCTTGAATAGATTTGCCATAATTTTAGTTCTCCTTCTTTATTTTGGGGCGTAAGATATCTATATCTTACTGACAATATTTAGAGATGTATTATCTCTGTAATGATAATTAGAATATTTTATCGAAAAGTAGTTTATGTACTTCGATAAAATACTTCTTGTACACGACAAACGATAAAAATGTTTACTAACTATCGTTTGCATGATATGTTTGTATACTCGATAAACGATACTGAGATTTATGTGTTATCGTTTATAAGATTCTTTTGTAAGAACATTTGATATATAGCTTTTGTTTATCGAAAAGTAGTTCTTATACTTCGATAAAGTACATGTACTCATAAAAGAATGTGGAAAAGAGCCGGGCTATTAACCCGACTCCTTTTATCATGATGCATAATCATTATTGATATAGTTATAACCATATTTTACAAAACCACTGAAAGACATTTCTCTTACATTTACTCCATCAGGTTTTCCGCCACAGGCTATATTGCAATCAATATAAGTTATCTTGTCTCCCGTTACAGATATAGCAAGAGCTACATGTCCACCCTCTGAATTTCTTCTTAACAGGATAGATCCTGCTTTAACCTGACCTATATCTGTCCAGTTGCCTGTACCGGGGAGATTTTTAAATGTTTCTGTTGTAGCTGTAGGAGATATTGTTCCTTTCCCCCATCCATCATTAAGACATTTGGCTACAAACGAAGAACAATCGAGATAATTGCCTGTACACCTCTTATCCTGACTATAACTATATTTTCCAACACACTGTATTGCATTGTTTAACATGCTGATTGTAGCTTCAGGATTTCTTCCGGATGTACCTATAAAAGCTTGAATCTTGGCATTTATCTTAGATGCATCCTCGGCGGTTATGATTCCCATTTTCCCTGTATTGATACCCATTTTGGACAACATATTTATTCCACGGGTATATCCTGATTGATAATCACCAATTAGAGCTGTCAGGCATGATATATCTTTGTGATCCCAATGGTTCCATGAAGTATTTTTGAGACCCGCCATCTGCTTTAGACTATCTGTAGTATTAGAGTCTGTCTTAAAGATACAACTTATTATGGTTACTTTGGCGTTATCCCAAAATCTTGTGAATTTCTCTCCAATAGTTCTAAGTTCACTCATAGGAGTATCGTCATAAGCTGCTAAGTTTTGTATGTCTCCCACATAGGAATAATCAATAAGCGGAGTCAGATGTCCGGGACAATGCCCTGGGCATTCATACCATGTATCATAATCTCCGGGGTTGCTTTCTGAGACCCAAGGGTACAGTCTTACTTCGCCTGTTTTCTTAAAGTAATCTTCATCATAATGTTCTGCCATCCCGCATGTAGGGGCTTGTGTTTTGTCAGGAGCTATGGTAATAGTGGTATTATATTTTGAATATGTTACTTTACTGTTTGTCATAGTCCCGGTCCAGGTCTTATAGATATTTTCTATAGTAAGTTCTTTAGTCTTGCTATTGACAATAACTGTACCTTTTCCACTCACACCCTTACAGCTTAAGATATAGTTAATGTATGTATTGGGATCAGCAGCTTTTTCAGAAGACCCAAGCTGTGCTGTTATATAGCTATCATAGTTTGGATGGTTTGCCTTAAACTTGCTGATAGCTGATTCTTTGGCACTTTCCTTTGCGTTATCCGCATCAGCCTGAGAAGTATAAGTAGATCCATTATATGTATATCCTGCGGGGTAACAACTGTCTGTATGCTTATGAAGTACTATTCCGGATTTAATAGAACCTCGCATAGGGATACCTGTATAATTACCGTTTGCGTCGGTACAATCCATATCTTTAGTAGTACAGATCCATGTGTCATCCAGTACCATATCGGGAACACCATCATTATTATTATCAATAACAGCTCCCATATCTTTAGTATAATGTGTCCCATGATGTGCAGGAGCATCGCAATCTGCTACTTTATCATGGAATTGTGTTCTATATGCACATTTCTGGTCATCACCTGTACCAAAGAAAAGAAAATTATGTTTTCCACTTGAGTCAAAGGTTACAGTAGGTTCTTCTTTACCATCAGCTCCTGTGGTAGGATAATATTTAACTTTATGGTTAGTCCCTGTCCAGTCGTCTCCCTGCCATTTTGCATATGTAAAGGTTTGGGATTTGGTTTTTCCTTGACCTACAGTTTTATATTTAAGCTGTGCAGGAGCATTTAACACTGCATCTTCGCCTGTGCCTATCACTTCATCTTTACTTGGGTTTAAGATGTCAGAAGACTTAAAATCATCACTGCCAGCCCAGAGACTTTGTACATATTTTTCTACATGACTTTCATTTTTATTACTTAAAGCATCAAGCATCCTATACTTAGACATAGCAAGAACAGGGATAAAAGTGTTCATATTTGTAGATTTATTACCATACTCATCTATAATAGTTCTAGTTTCACCTGTTCTTATGTTTACAGGGAATTCACTGTACACATGGACTCCGGTTGCTTTCAGGGAATCCTTTACGTTATTGGTGTTCACACTGTCACTAAGGGAGTCTTTGGCTTCTGTTTGAGCTACCGTCTGAAAGTTATACTGCGATGTTGTCATAGAATCCGCTAATTTTTGATAGTTCTTTTCTACTTCTTTTTGGCTTACTTCTGTATCTCCTACTCCACCAAACATAGTCTTTACAAGTCCTATGCAGAGAATACATACCATAACGCCGGGTATGA
>Ga0209508_1002632_pt1 | contig 11444 bp, 9 predicted proteins | sample AD_UKC129_MetaG_FD_184427 | JGI IMG/M metagenome (GOLD analysis project Ga0209508, IMG submission 184427) | Active sludge microbial communities of municipal wastewater-treating anaerobic digesters from Canada - AD_UKC129_MetaG (SPAdes) (version 2) | ecosystem: Engineered > Bioreactor > Anaerobic... | reverse complement strand
GACTATATATAGAGAAATCCACTACCTGTAGAATTGAGAAAGGAACTTATAGAATAAGTATTAGAAGAACAAAACATTCAAGATGAAGTGTTTGTTTTAACATATAACAAAGGATACATACCTGATATTATAAACACAATAGAACAAGAATTGTCAATAGATAATATACAAATTACATAAGTATACTAAGGACAAGATAGATAAGTATCTTATAAATAACAGTTGGAAAGATAAGAAATGAATGATGTTAAAGTTATAACAATGGATGAACAAGATGTTAGATAAACAAAGGTACGACAATAATGTGTTGAATTGTATAAATAAATATTAAATAATGATGGGCAAAAACAAGATATTATAAAACAAGAACTAAAACGAATGGTTCCGAATTAAATATATGAAAGAATAGATGAAATATAAAAATACATCTATCAATAACAGATAGAAGAATAATATATTAAACTACGTAATTAAAATAATAAATCAATATAACTAACTGAAATGACACACTTTGACGATTAAGATATTGATACATTCTTAGACTTTGTAGAAGATATATTGTATAATTCAGATTAGATTGTTTAAGAAGTAAAATATGACGGTGTATAAAATCTATCAGTTACATTTGATATAGATAAAGAAAATAATGAATAGATTGTATATTATGGACGTGAATCAAAAGGAAATAAATCGAAACGATGGTATACACCTGATGATTTACCTAAAGTCTAAATATATAATCCGTTTAGGTCATAAATTTAATTTGTAAATCAATTTGTTGAAAATAATCAAAAACAATTATATAAATTTTTGTCTAACAACGATATTTAATAATATTTACCGTTGACTATTTCTTGTGAGATAATTTCAAATATATATACAAACGTAATAAAATTCAATTTATCAGAAACAAATAATTTGGTATTATTAAATCCAGTATAATCAGAAATAAAGAAAGAATTGTTTGATGAATTTGTACAATTCTTGGTAAAATTTCCATAAGAAACAATAAAATATACCAAGATTGATTATGAATATAAAATTTCTGATGATGGAAACGTAGAAATAAATAATGTTTAATATGAATAAGAGGAAACTTGGAAATTCAATTACGTACGTAGAATAGATTTAAATAAATAAATAGATAAAGTTAAAAATGAAGTGGAAGAAAAATATAACGAAATAAAACAAATATTACAATCAAAAGTATCTGATTTCAAAGAATAATCAGAAAATATACCTGAAGAAATTAGTAATATGACAATATATGAAATATTAGTTGTTAAATTGAACAAAATACCTAAAGAATATCGTGATATAGTACGTAGTTTAAGAGAACAATTTGAAGAACTGTTGAGAACACCAAAACAATAAATAAAGGAATTGTTATTTGAAATTAATAAAGTATAAGAATAAGAAGTTGGAAATGAAATTGAAGGTGTTGTCTTAAAGAAATAAAATAAACTTGATGATTTTCTTAAAATAATAGACCGAAATTATTTTACGTAAATAAATAAATAGTAATGGAAATACATAGACTAAAGACTCAAATTATAAGGTACAGAAAGTGTAAATATACCGTATCTATTAAAACAATAAAAGACAGAATTATTTGAATTAATCGGATAAAATGAAAGTGATTTGAATAAAATTACGTATCATATTAAACGTACTAAAAATAATATCAATCAATAATTGGAATTGTAAATAGATTTAATAAACGAAAAATAAAAAGACTTATCATCTGATGAATTAGAATAAATACTAAAGAAATAACTGGAGTATTTTTCTGATTTATAAGACACAATTCTAAAAATATATGACAAATTTAAGCAAGACCCGTACAAATTTGTCATTACTAAGTATGGACAACAACATGAATATAATTAAGAACATATTAAAAATAAAATAGAATTAAGTATAATAGGATATATTTAATTAGTAAAAAAGATATTAGAAATTCTAAACGAATAGTATGACAGTTTGGATAAACAAGATAATAAAAAATAATATATAATTTTATAATTATAACAAGTTTTACTATTGTAAACGTTAGAACAAATTGGTGACGATACTAATGATTAAGAGGAGTGAAGTATATGAAAAAACAGAAAATTTCATTATATGAATAAAAAATGTAAGAAATAGATGAAATACTTGAACGAACATTTTAATTGTTAGAATAATCATCAAAATCAGAATTGACTAAAAATAACGAATTATATTTAGATAGTTTTGATAATTTAAAAATTGAATCATCATCTTATGAAAAGGTTCATGACAAAGACTACATATATAGTACATAACAACAAACAGAAATAAATTTAAATGATATAATAGACAACGAAGAATTTAGAAGTTATATATTAGGTTAAGTTGAATCATAATTAAAAAACAAAGAAGTTAGAATGAATGGATTTAGAATAACAAAATAAGTAAGTGGTTCTGAAACAATATCAAAGAGTGTAAAAATAAAAAATGATGTAAAAAGTAAACAAGTTAATATTACAGTCAATTATAATAAGTATGTGTAGTTATAATCTTCTGATACAAGTAATGGTAGAAAAGATATATTCAATTAATTTACGGAAGAATAATTTAATAAAAATATTAAACATACATTTGATGAAAACACTAAAAAAATTATCATTGTAGATTATAATTTAAATAATTAAATTAAATCGATTGTTAAAGATTTAGAAAATGAAAATAATAAAGAAATAGTATATTCATAAATATATTAAATTATTAATAGACATATTTAATAACGGTCAATTATAAAATAAAACGAATACAATCTTGTAAATCAATAAGAAGAAGAAGAATCATAATCATATATGAATATTAGTTAAGAATTATTTATCAGTAAAATAAATAGTATGGGACCTGGTTCAATTGGTACATTAAAACCGTTTATGATTACTGTTGAATTTACAACAAACGAAGATAATACAATTGACATAAAAATTGATTTTGATGTAGTAAAAATACAATTTAAACAAGATATTTAACTATAGTAATAAGATGGTAAATAAAATAAAATGTAATAAACATATGAAACATTATAATACGAAACATTAACAATAACCATGATGTAGTAATAACTAAGATTATACGATACAAAGTAAATTAATATTAATCTAACTGAATTGTAACAGAATACAAGTGGAATACCTTAGAGTAATGTTGATATTGATATATAAAATATAAATAATTTTAAAGATATTGTAAAAAAACATATGGAATATTTGGTTGATAATATTGATAAATTATAAATATAATAACCATTATATACAATATATTTAATATTTAAAGACAGTTTGTTCTAAAATATTAATTTTTCTGATTTAGTAAAAAATATTAGAAAAATAGATATAAAAAACATTAATGTTGATGAGAAAACAAATTATTAAATTAATCTTTATAATAAAATTACTAATGATATATTTGATAGAACAAAATAATAAGAGATAATAAAGAACGAATTGAATGTCAGTGAGAAAATATAGAATGAATATTAATCAACAATAAATAGATACATTGGTAAAAATCTTATGTTATTATTAGGATAACTTGAATAACAAATAAATGAATGGGGTTAATAATATAATTGTTAATAACTAATAAAAACACGTGAAAAAATATAACGAAAAATTGGTTCAGATTTTAATAAAAAAGATTTCATATAAATATATGGTTCTGATAAAGTATGGATTAATTTCATTACTAATGTTTAAAAAGAACTTAATGATATATAGAAATCAGAGTATGATTTTGATGAATTGAAAAATTTGAAAAAAGATAAAATTAATTAATAAGATTTTATATTCATTTTTGGTGAAAAACATTAATAAGGTAAAGACTAAACCGAATAATAACAGTAATATTTTGACAATTTAATATAACATATAAAATCTTAAATTTAAGATATAAAGAATAATAAGAATAAACAAAAATAAATAAGACAATTGTTATAAAAAACAAGAAATATTGGTGATATACTTAAATATGAATAACAATTACTAATGTATGAACATGATGAAGATGGAAATAAAAAAGATGAGTTAACAGACGTAGGAAAAGAAATATATAAAATTGTATAATAGGACCTCAAAAAAGTATAAATTTCTAAAGATAAAACACAACTTATTTCACAATAAAGATATGGTAAAGTAAATAATTCTAATCTAAGTTAATAACTTTTATATTAATTAAACAAGATAAAATATTACAGTGATAATGAAATAGATATTGAATAATTTAAAAATATCAATGAACAATATAATTAATTTACATAAACATAAAATGAATTTAATTCTCAAATAACAGAAAGAATAAGATAAGAAACTGAATTTTTTAACAAACAAATTTAAGAATCTTCAAATAACAAAGATTAATTTGAAACATAAATGGATACCAATAAAACATTGTTAGATAAACTAATTGAATTTTATAATTAATATTAACAAACTGATAATTAAAATAATAAAAACTAAGAAGAAAAATAAACATAATAATCAGATTAGAAATAATAAAAAGTATAAACATTATAAATATAATATAATATTATGAAAAACTAAATTGGTAACCATGACGTTTTTAATATTTTGAATTAAGAAAATACTAATAATAGATTAAATAGTTTTATGTATGAATTAACAACAATGTTATAAATTTCATTGTAGACAACATAATAAGTAACTAAAATATAATAATAATTAAATAATACTAATGTCAATATTAACAAATAAAACATTGACATTGAATACTAATAATTATTGTCTGATATGGAAAGTTTATTTTAGTAATTATATAATGATGATGATGATAATAATATTAATATATCAGAAAGTGTTAATATATTTAACAAGATATTAACACAACTTGAAACATATACAAATAAAATATAATTTGAATTAAATACTAAAAGTAAAAAATAAAAATAATAATAATAATTGTAAGATTAAAATCAAGATTAATTAGATACAATTAGTAACATAAAGGTTAAAATGATTAATCCAAGTAAAAATTTAATTCTTGATATTGAAAAAAATTATAAATTTATATTAGAATTAAATAATTATGTATCTATACAAAAAAATTAATCATTGTTAAATGATTTTATATCAGATTTATAAAACTACTAAAAAAAATAAAGTGATGAAGAATTAGTACTACAATATATTAGTATTATTAAAGATATTTCTAAAAATAAGACTTTATTATAATAATTTGAATCATTTGAAAATAAAGATGATATAAAAGAATAAATTAATATACTAAAAACAGAATTAACTGAATTAATTTTTGATATTATGTTAAAAAGTTAATTAAAAATAGTTAATATATTATAAGAAATATTTAGGTAATTATTAAGTTAGTAAAAATCATAAATATATTAGTTAAACTAATTACTTGTTACCGTTTAATTTTACTAAGTATTATTATAATTACCAACAGATTAAAATATTACAAATTAAAATAATACAGATTAAAATAATGATACAGATTAAAATAATAATAAAATTAAAACAGATAAATAAAACTAAATACTTAACATTATTAATGAAACATTTAGTTAAAGTATTCAACAATTTAATAATATAATATAATAATAAAAATAAAAATAAAATTCTTAGTCAGTTACAAACGTAAACGACTAATAAAAAGAAAAATCATAAGAATAAAAAAGATAACGAATTTTTAATGTTACTGTTATACGTTAATAAGAAACTATTGTTAACGAATTGGAATAATTAAAGGAATAATCTATATCAGATATTTATACTAACATTATATTCTAATTATTCTCTAACATTCTAACTTAATCTCGTGGTATCTTATCTTATCTAATACCACTTTATATGATAAATTAAAACGGTGATTTTGTAAATGTATCAGAAATTACAGATTAAGTATAATAAAAAATTAATTAGAAAAAAGATGTTAAAGTTATATTTGACTGGTCTATACTTAAAGACGATACACAAGTAACCACAACTATGATAATTAGATAAACAGATTAATCGTATCTTGAAATTGATTTTAGATTCTTTACTAACGGTGACGGTAGTTTTTCATAAGAAATTAAAAAACTGAAATTCTGAATATATTTTATTATATATATTAAAGAGAGTGGAAATATAAAATCCACTCTCTTTTTTATTATTTTATTATATTTAAATAATAATATGTTTTTTAACATTTTTTTATATTTGTAAAAACTTAATATTATATTGAATTATATATATGAATTATATAAAATGGAGGGAAAAATATGATTGATAATTTCTTACCTGATATACCTGAATTATTTAATTATAAAGAATATAAATAATTTACTCATGAAGATTTAATGTATAATGACTTCTTGTAATTTGAACGGTCACAAGTACAATCCTAAAATAATCTAATTCCTTATTCTAATTTCACATCTAATTATACATTTAAATATACTTAATCACAAACTAACGGTTCTGAATATTCATAAGGAAATTATGTTAAAATATTTCCTTCATTGAGTGGTATTTCAGATATTTAAGATTAACAAATTCTAATGTATAAAACATAATAATTAATACCTGATTTTACTAAACCATATATATGTTAGTTTTCTTTAAAATAAGACATATAATATACATAAGACCAAATTGACAGTGTTCTTTAATTTATATCAAAAAATTATTTTACAGACCAGTATTAAAATATGAGTTATTCACATATCGTTATACCTGAAAATTCACCGTTACAAAATAGATGGATACGATTATATACAGTTTTACAAGTTAATTCATATAATTCAGGTACTTAACATGATTTTGGAATACGTATTAAATTTAATGTTACTGATTAAAATTAATATGTAAATAATGGAATATATATCTAATCACCTATGTTTATTGATTATGATGTATATTTAGATAATTATTATTAGTGGTAATAAAGTAAATCTAAGTATTTTACTGTTAAAAAAGATTTTATTAATGAATATACAAATAAATTTGGATAATATGGAACTAATTTTAATGTTAGTAATGAATATAATATTAATTCTCAATATATGATTAGAGATTTAGAAAATTTAGATATTGAATTTGAAAAATAATTATATAAATCAGAATATAATTTATGGAATCAACAGTTTTTTAATGGATAAACAACTGATTTTAGAAAATGGAGTCATTATAATTCAATATATTGGGATTTATAAACAAGAGAAATAATATATGATAATGATATAAACGAGTATGTGTTTTCTGGTAAATAAAATACATATAAAATTGATACATATATATTTTTTTATCATCTATTACAATTAGAAGAAAACAAAACATATATAAGTACTATAATGTTAAAAACAAAATATAATAAATATAATATAAAAATTAATAATTATATAACCAGTGGTGGTGGTAAACCATGTTGGGGTATACGTGAATATTAACCACAAAATATAATATTATAACCAAGATGGAAACAACATGTATAAAAAATTGAAACAAGATAATTTCAAGATGATTAATATAAAAATATGGGATATGGTATATAATTTCAATTATATTCATCTACATGGTAATAAACAATGTCATAAGACGATAGAATAATGTAATAACTTCCTGTGATAATGGAATATGAAAAATATCTTGAATTTAAAAGACAATATTATCTTAAAAAGTAATATATGTTATCTAATTAATATATATATCAGAATCAAAGACTGAAATAATATGATTAACAAATAACAACAAATTAACAATAATTTCCACAAAAATATTTATTATTAGATAACACAAATTCATATATAATTGATAATAAATAAAATTAAAATATTGATGGTAATTAAGGTACAATTGAAATGTTTATTAAATAAAATTAAGGTAAAACATTTGATCTTATAAATCAGGAATTTGAAATATAATAAGGTCAAAAGAAATATTTCAAATTAACAATAGATACTATAAATAATCAAATAAAGTTTACATAATCATAAACAGAACAAATTGTTATAAATAAATAATAGACAGACTGGACTTATATTTAATTAACGTGGTAAAAAAGTGGAAATAATACTAATATCACGTTATATGTTGGTGATACATAAGGTTATTTACAATATTCTAATACATTATCTGTATAATTTGTTTATAATTTCTATGAAAAAATTTAATTCTTTGATACGTCTTAAAGTTAATCCGATTAATCTCTATATATTTAATATCTATAATAAATTAAATAATAATTACCGTTAGATAAAATATAAAAAGGACTTCAATCATTAGTAATTTCTAAAACAAGTCCTTATTATAAGTACGGTTCTTAATATCAATTAACCGTATTTCTTGATTTTGTTAATTAAAAAGTGTCTATTACTGATAAAACTATATAATTAGATACCGTTGAAGAAATTGATTATACTCAATTGTAATATCCATAAAATAAATTAATTATACAAAGAAATTCAAAATAATTTGATATTGATGATACTAATATTCAGTAAAATTAAAATACTTTAAGATTTAAAGTCTTAGATGGTTTTCCATAGTTTTTTGTTGAAGAAGGTACTACTAATTTGATGGATTAATATTCTTCATATTATTATACGTCTTTGTTACATAAAGTTAGTTAACAATATTAAAATAATAAATTTTATTAACGTTATTTATATAATAACAATACCATATAAAATTTATATGATTTAGAAAACAAATAGATTAAAATTGGACATGAATAATATGTTTATAGAATATAATCACCAACAGTATATTTTAATCAACCGTTATAATAAGATACATAATTTACATATTCATTTGATTTATAGAGATTTTTACATTTCTTTGTAATAAATTATCGTCAAAACTCATAATGGTATAGTTTATAAAGTAATATATATCCATAATTTAGATAACATAATACTATAATATATCCACAAGAAGGTTAATATTATATTAGAATAACTGATAAATTAGGTAATCAATATTATATGAATTAATGGGGTGGTATTAATCAAATTAGAAAATTTAATAGATTTGGATTGTCTGTTAATTTATTATAAAATACAGATTAGACATTTATGTATTTTAATGGATATTTATAATATTAATTTTAAGATAAAGAAGGAGGATTAATACGTAACTTCCAAATAGAACAAAAACCATATATGACAAGTTATTAATATGGAATACGTGATTAAGATAGTGTTAAAATACAAATAGACCAAACAACAATGTAGAACAATTCAACAATTGATTAATATATGTATATAAAAGACAATAGAATTGATCTACCACATAATAAAACAATATTCTATATAGGACAAAATAATTAACCAACAACAGAATTATTTAAATTATATATTAGTACAGATAACAAATTAGTATTAAATTTATTTGGACAATCAACAAATATTTAATTAACATCAACAACATTCTAATAAAATAAATGGAATTAAATAACAGTGACATTTCAACGTCAAGGATAATCATCAAATATAACATAAATTGTATATGTAAATGGATAACAAGTATTAACATTAACATAATAACAACCATCTTAATTTGATTAATATCTATACATTGGAAACACTTAATAATTATCTGATAATGAATAATAAAATTAATATTTTGGTTCATTAAGAATACAAAACGTTGTTGAAACACCAAGTTCTATTTAATAATATACAAATTAATAATCACAAATATAAAAATTACATTAATTTCCAAAAAATTAAAATACATACTTTATTTGGAATTTAGTTAATAAAAGTTTTGTAAGTATAAAAAATAATAAATCAACATTAACAACAAACCTAATTATTCAAAATGATTCATTATAGAATTTAGATTCAACAAAAAGAACGTTATTTGTGAGAAATTCTGAAAGTTATATGTTAAATTATTCAAAATTATAAAATGTAGACGATTTTAGATATGAAAAAAGAGATGGAAAATTAGGTGTATGGATAGAACAAGGTACTGAAAATATGTTATATACATATAGTTCAATGTAATATTATTTTAGAAGATATGATATGTTAAATGGACGATATTAATAATTTTTACCATCTAAACCACCTGTAACACCTGTTATTGGAATGGTTTTCGACGGTATAAATTAATCTAATAAATCTGAATTAAGAAGATTAAATTATAATATAAGTGGATAAAGTTCAGATTACGGACAAAAAAATTTTTATACCATCAACAACAATTCAACATTAATTTTTTCATAATATTTATATCAGAAGATAAAGAATAACAGACTTTTCTTCACATAAACTGGATAATAATCAAACTTATAAGTACAAGAACTAAGTAATATTAGAGGTAAATGGACAAAGATGGAAGTAAAATACACAAACACATCAGGTTCATAACAAACATACAATGATTTTATAATTTCAATTCAAGATTAATATGGTACACAAGTAGATAAAGTGAAGGATTTTCGTGACAGTACACTTCTTGAAAGTCTTGAAAACACAGAATTTTACTTAATAAATCCACAACTTGAATTACAACCACAGATATAATAGAACTAACATTAAACAACATTTACTAAAAAAATACGTAATGATGAAAAGTTTATAGTAGATTTAACAGGTTGTAATGTTACAAACACATAAGGTGAATTTACAATTGAATAATATATAACAGATGAAATGAAAGACGGTGTTCAACGATATTTATTCTATATACCTTATTAATCTGATAACACAAAATAATAATTATAACTTGTAAATGACATAGATGGATTATTTAAGGTTGTATATTATAACGGTTCAACAGAAGTATATCAATCGATAGGATAAATAAACAACGGATGGAATAGAATAAGTATAGTATGGAATAATGGAACTGTACAAGTATATGTAAATGAAATAATACAATAAACATTCTAATAATCGTTGAAATAAATGTAATAATATTAATCGATAGGATAAAAATCATCTGATAGAAAGACGTGTTAGAATTACTAAAACACATTATATTCAATGATTAGAATTTCAAATGTTTAACGATAATAGAATTTCCTTGTTATTAATAAGAACTCATTAACTCAATACGATAATAATTTAGTATATTATTTTAATTAGAAACAATAATTCTCACAAAATTAACTTGGTTTATTTGACAATTAATCCACCGAATTAATCGAATTGTAACGATGATTAATATATATCAAAGAGGTGAATAATATGTAAATTTTATCTCTAAATTCAACGATAAACGGAAGTACGATAGTTACAGAGTAAAATTTTTATACAATATTAAGTTAAATGTTATTAGATTCAAACACAAAAATAGGTATTGGGAAAACACCATCATATCAATTAGATGTTAATGGTGATTAATATATAACAGGTAAATTAGGTGTTGGAATTTAACCTTAGACATATTAACTTTACGTATCTGGTACTTAAAATATTACAGGATAGACAACAATAG
>Ga0209508_1002626_pt1 | contig 11458 bp, 16 predicted proteins | sample AD_UKC129_MetaG_FD_184427 | JGI IMG/M metagenome (GOLD analysis project Ga0209508, IMG submission 184427) | Active sludge microbial communities of municipal wastewater-treating anaerobic digesters from Canada - AD_UKC129_MetaG (SPAdes) (version 2) | ecosystem: Engineered > Bioreactor > Anaerobic... | reverse complement strand
GCTGCGATTCACTGGGGGCCGAGGACTCGGAGGGCGGCTGCGATTCACTGGGGGCCGAGGACTCGGAGGGCGGCCTGGACGCGGACGATGATGGTTGACATGCTCCAACCATAATCAGCAACCATCGTCCAGCCACGAGCCGCACAAGCACTGGTGTTGCAGCCTCGATATACTTGCGCCCCGTTGTCGACTCCGTTTTCGCACGGGGGTGCCAATTGATGAGACCGAAATCATCCCAAGCCTGAATCGTCTGCTGCGGCTCTGAACTGCTACCGGAAGAACTGCTCGCTTGCTGCCCGTGATGTTCAAGTTGGATATCCGCCTCATCGCAGGCGTACCACGTCTCTCTAGTTACGGCCTCCTGGACGCGATCATAGGTATCAATGAACTCCCACGCGCCTCGAGCATTATCGAAGGCTGCCCAAATATACTGCGATAGTGACGGAACCTTAGCAGTTTGCGGGACTGTCCCAAGTTGCGGCCACCAAATAGCCACCTGTTTGGCAGTGCCGGCTTTTTGCCACCGGCCAGCGACACGGATCACCGGCTTTGCGCGGATACTCAAAAAGTATGATCCCTTGGCAGTGCCGGCTTTTTGCCACCGGGTCGCTGCCTGTCTCGCTTCCCAGAATAGATCATCGACTGCGAAAAGACCTAGATGCTGGTATCGCGATTGTGTCGATAACGTGCCTCCCGCGCCAACAACACCTTCCGGTGGGCGCTGCTGTGCTTTGTGCGCACGGGCCGATATGGCGTCAATGTCGGTGGAGCGTATGATCTCACCGCGTTTTGGTCTTGGTCGCACCATCTCACGCCTCGTACACAACACACAGAAGCTGGCTGTTCGCCTGATCCGCCACGGCGCCCAGCGTCAATCCGGGCGCCACGGGAAAGACCGCAAACTGACCGGGCGCCAGCCGCATGAGCGATCGCTGACTTCCGTCATTATACCCGAAGGAAATGTTCCCGGATGAGTCGATGTTCTTCACGAACGCATAACCTGGGCTGCTCAAATCCGTCAGACTGATCGTTACAGGCGTTGTCCCGACGGTCTTGGACATAACGAGAACTTTAGAGCCGGTCCGCTGAACGCTCACCGTGTCGTTGAAGTCTGCTTGCCACTTTTCGTTTTCGTCATGGCGCAACGCCAAGTCGATCGTAATCACTACGCACCTCCTTTCTAAGTGCCTAGGGCTATAGCACCATCACACAAACAGATAGCTGAAATTGGCTCGTTCGTACCGTAAAGACCAACCGCTTGTCGTTTTCACGTAGACCTCAATCCATCCATCCTTCCGCAGTTCGTGGTTCCAACCGTAGGTCTTTCCCTTATCCGTCACGCACCGGTAGAGGAAGTTGCACGTCACCGCCCAACGCACGGGATAGTCGAAGTCCAGCGTCGTCTCCATATCAATGCTGTAATTCTCGAAGAGCACGGTATCCGGAGGCTTGCCGAGAAATGAGACACTGTTCACTTTCCCCACGGCGGCGTCAAACCGCTGTTGCGGCACAGACTCCAGGTTGTGCCAGGTGATCGCGATCTGCTGTTGCGGCACATACAAACGCAGAGCCGGTGATTCGCCGTCCGGGATCGGCTTGAATGGGTCTTCATCAAGATTGTCGCCCCAGTGGGCGTTGTCGATCTTGAGGAATTCGCCACCCGCGTCGAGCTTCAGTTCCAGCCACGTTCCCTTCCGTCTCTGCGGCACCATCATCCCTTCGGGCCAGAGAGCGATTTCCTGCGGATTGATGCCGTACGTGATGCGGACTCTCGCATAGTCGTATCCGATCACGGCGCGCGCGGGATCATGTGGCGGGATCGATTTTGTTCCTTCGCCCAGCGCTGGATCAACACTGATGGACACGGGGTACGCCCAGAGAGCGCCGGGGTGGGGCTTTTTCTGCATATAACGCAGAAATGACCAGACGTTCGCCGCCGGACCAATAAATGTGCGGTCGATCCGCGCGATCGACGAGTTGTCGAATGTTGCAGCATTCGAACCGGATATCTCGACGAATCCAAAGAGCGTATTAGCCATAGACTGCTGGCACAGGTGATTCAAGTTTCACTTTCAATGCGCCGCCATCAGCCGCTGCGGCCATCTTGGCGATCCCGTCTGCTGTCTTTTGTGCTGCTTCTGTCGCCTTCTTTTGCAACTCCTCAAAGGCCTTTTGCTGCATCTCGCGGGCCAGGGCCGCGAATCCGACAAATGACGCCGTTGGTCCTTTCGTCTCGGCTGCCTTTTGAGGGGCTGCGGCGGACGGTGTCGGCGGTGCGGCTCCGCCGGTTGGTGCACCAGCTTCGGGTCCAGGGCCTGCGGCCGCACGACTCTCCTGAAACTGCTTCCATCGCTCGTTCCACTCTCCCATGAGCGCGTCGAGCTTCTCTGTCGATTCCTTGGTGTTCGCCTCGACGAATGCGGGCCATTCCTTGATGGTCGATTTGAAACCTTCGGTCAGACCTTTCCATTCGAAGTTCCAGTCGCCGGTCTTGATCCAGTTCCAGAAAGCCGTCCAGAGATTGCGGAGATTCTCGAACATGTTGCCCATGATTGTTTTTGTGATGTTGAATATGTCCGTGAATACGGACTGCCAGTTATCAGCGAACCAGCCAACAGCGATGACAAAGTTTTGGCCGAAGGCCTTGATCTGTTCCCATGTGTTGAGCACGAATAGACGGGCACGCTCCACCATGATGGCAAGCGCCAATCGCCAATTCTCGCGCAAAAAGACCATGAATTCGCCCATCTTGCTGGCCCATGAGGCCACAGAATCGAGCGTTGCGCCGGCCCACTCCAGAATCGGCTTGACGTTGAACGCTTCGATGAGACCCGATCCGATATTCGCGAGTGCAGTTTGGATGTTGTCCGTCACGGTGCTCCAGAGGCCACCAATTGTTTTGCTGAGCTTCTCCATGCCACCGGCAAACTGTCCGCCTGCTCCTGTGAGACGGTTGATCGCCTCCTGGACCTGAGGAAATCCGACCTGTCCGCTCGACACAAGTTCGCGGACTTGGCTTTCGGCAACACCAAAGACGTTGGCCAGTTCGCGCGTGATGGGAATGCCGCGGCTCTGAAAGGCGTCCAGCGTTTGTGTGGTCATGTGTCCTTGTGCTTGAATCTTCCCATAGATTGCGGCAAGCTCACCGAGATTCGCTCCAGAAAGGGCGGCGATATCGCCGAGTTGTCGCATCGTGGGGACGATATTTTCGGCCGCGGTGCCGTAGGCTAGAAGTTGTTTCGCGACTTCGGCCAATTCCATCTGTTCAAAGGGTGTCGCCGCCGCGAATTTGTTGATCTCATCCATCATCGTCTTGGCTTTGGAGCTGCTGCCAAGCAGAACCTCAAACGACGTGGACAACTTTTCGACCTGCGACGCAAGACTAATCGCAGAACTGACGGCAGAACCGATGCCCTGTGCGAGTGACATTCCCACCCCGATGCCCATGCCCTGGAGGATATTCATCGGATTGAGAACACTGCCCACAGCACCGGCGAGACTCTTGAGCGGGGCGGCGGCTGCCGATCCGACGGTACTAAGTGCGGAGCGAATTCGGCCAACCGCTCCCGTGACAGCCTCAACACCGGCCGTTCGAAACTGGATCACGTGCTCGGCAAGGACGCCCATCAGAGTTCCCTCACTACGTAATGCTCATCGGGGCCAATCGCCCCTTGCAGGATTCTGAGCTGGTACACTGTCAATTCCAGGACCTGCTCCGGGGTCCACCCGAATTCTTGGGCCGCCCAACGGAAGAGCGCCGGCCAGTTCATTCGCTTGTATTCGATGCCGTCGTCTCCCCCGTCGGGCCAGCGGAGTTTTTTAGTCCACCCTCAACAATGTGTCCTACGAAGGCAGACAGTCCATCGAGTGGAACATCGCCAAGTTTTTCGAGGAGAAAGTTTCTGACGCTCTGAAGTGTTGGAAACTCCACAGCGTGATGTTTTCTCAGGGCAAGAAACCACTGGATTGCGACCTGTTCGAAAGGCGGCAATCGGTTGAGGTCATCCATCGTGATGGCGCACCGCTGTGACGCAACCCGGTGGGCCTGCTCCCAGAACACAGCACGCTGATCAGGCGGCAACCGTGAGGCAACTGCCACCGCCTTGTCGAGAACGTCATTGGTCTCTTGGATCAATTGGGCTTCGAGCGCGGCCCACGCTCCGAGCGTCGGCGTAGTCAGCGTGTAGACACGCCCTCCAATATTGAGTTGCCTTTCGATTTTTCCGGCGACTCTCGCTAACCCATCCATAGTCACTCCTCATACAGTCCACTCGCCGTCGCCTTCGAAGTCCACGCTGTACTTGATGATTTCGCCGGTGTCGGGCGTGACTGTCACTGAAATCTTCTTGACGATAGCGCTGCCCGAATAAGTCTTTCCTGTATCGCCTTCGGCCAGTTCAAGCGCCGCTGTTGCTCCGACAGTTAAACCGGCAATATTCAGACACTCGAACGATCCTCTGACATCGACGACGCCCGGCACGGCGTATTTAAACCCACCTGCACCGTACTTGCTGACTTCGGCCTCCATGTCTAAAGTCCAACGAAGAACTTCAATGTTCGTTGTCCCGATTTTCGCTGTTCCGGATTTTCCTGATCGTCCAGCCATGGTCTACTCCTCAATCTCTTGCACTTGGTATTCGATTGTTCCTGTCGCGATCCAGCGTTCCTGTCGCGCCCCCTCATCACGTTCGATAGTGAAGTCGCTAAGTTGGCCACTCAAGACTACGAGATCATCGCTCGTCCATTGTCTGTCGGCCAGCTTCCGCATGATACGGCGTGCCATTTGTGCCTGTGACTCGTTAATGCCACTGACGATTACGGTCACCTCAAGCACCGGGTATTCCGTCAGCGATGACCGCGTCGCGAATCGCAGTCGCCATCCTTCGATTGCCGCACACGGTCCCGCGTGGCCGCTTGGCGGCACGGCAGCGACAGTCCACGCGAGATCGGTCTCAGCGATCACGATCGCCAGTTCGGTTTTTATCGCCTCGATTGCTGTCATTTGACTCGCAACTGCTGAAGGGCCGCGCGCGATTCATCGAGGGCCCGCGTCAACCAGGGCCGTGGGGCAATACGTCCCGTCCCGACCTCCAGATACGCCATGTACGCGGCATTCTTCCGAATGCCGAGACGTGCGAATAAGGAGTTTTGATTGTACTCGACAGCAACATTCTTGCGCCCAAAACTACGTCTGACCTGCGGTGGTTCTCCAGGTCTGCTTCCGATGAAAACCGTGTATTGGCTTCCCTTTTTGCCCTTACTTGTATCCCGCTTTCGTTTCTTCCGGATTCGTTTCGCCGGTTTACTAACCAGAACAATGGCGCGTGTGCGGACGATATTCGCCGCAACCACGATCAGTTTCCACGCCTGTGCGCGTGTGATCTTCGGTACATCAGCCTGAAACTTCGTCGATGTCGAAATCGAAATCATGTCGCTGCTTGAGAAATCGTCCACAGTTCACCGCCGACGACGGATGGGTCGTCACTGGCAGCGCGTATCTGCTCATTGAGCAGTGCGATCTGTTCCATCAGCCATTTCTCATACTCGTCCCAGCGCACATCCGGCGGTCCCTGACGTGAGGCGAGTTCTGCCGCGTAGCGATCGCGTGCGGTCTTGAGGTCATCCAGGTAACTCATAGCATGCCTCGCCCGACAATCATCCAGAGCACGACGCCGCCAACCACGGTTCCGCCAATACCCGCCAACCAGACGGCCAGCACGTACATGCTCTGCACGCGGTTGGCCAATCCGATCTTGCCGTTGCCGCCGTACACCTCGTTTTCCAGATGCTCCAGGCGACGACAAATATGCGGCCACATGGAGCGCAGCTCCGTAACGGCTTCGGCAATCGCATCAACCTTCTTTTCTAGTCGTGTGATGTCATCCATGGTTCAGGATTCTATGATCTGGCTCGCCCGGCTCGCCCTCAAACTCGACAAGGGCGAAGCATTCCACATCCATTCGCCGGAATTCGGCCTCGAGATCGTCGAGGAGGTTCCAGGCCCCACCGGGCGTCTCTCCCCGTAACGGGCGGCCGTGGGCCTCCGGCCCCCAGCTGTTGAGCCGATACAAGGCCGGCAATTCCTCGTTGTACTCAATCAGGCACATCTGGTGGGCCCATGAACCGGAGGGGACAAAGACGTGATACCCCTTGTAGTTCCTGGGCTCCATACGGAAACCCCGGAGGCTGGCAATCGTGAGCGGGCGGCGGTAGTCGCGGATCATCTGCACCGCCTCATCGACGGTCTTGACTTCGATGCAGACGCAGGGGTTATCCTTCGCCACGTCAAAGAACTTTTGATACTCAGGCTTACGCGTATTCGCCCGGCTTCCCCAACGGCGTGCGATATTGCCGGAGTAAGGCGGCACTCCCTCATCATCTTCGAAGAGCACGCCATACTTTGAGACGGCCGCTGCAGCCCATGATCCAAGTGATCCATCGCCTGACAACCCACCGCCGATTTGGTTTCGACTGACCGCATAAATCCACGGTGCAAACCAGGGGCGGAATTTCTCCTCCTGCCCCATCGCAATCTCGATCACCTGCCGCCGTTCGCCTGCTTGTTTCATCCCCCAGGAGACACAATCCCCGATCTCCTGCCGTCCAGCCGGCAAGTCACGGCCAAGTATCTCGCGGCACAATTCCCAGATTGGGCGACTTGCCTTCGGGTCGGCCTGCTTGAGCAATAGTCCACGCTTGACCGCCTCGGAAACGCCGATAAGGAAGCCGTCACGACGAAACGCCTCCTTGGCCTCCGCGGCCTTCTTCGGTCCTAACCAACCCATCAAGTGGTAAGCTGGCCCTGATAAACTCATGGGGTGAGGCTCTCCAAACCTTCCGCGATCTCCAACCAGATCCGTCGATACTCGTCCAGATTCGTCAGGCGGCCTACCGCGGCCTCACCGTCCAGGGCCGCATCGAGGGCCTGCGAAAAGGCCTCCCATCGCCGCATGGCCTCGAGCGTCCGCAAGTTGGCACGCACCATGGCCCGGACTTGTTCCCGTGCAAAACGGGGTGTTATGATCTTCTTCTCGTCGATGGCCTTGACCACGGCCCGCAGGGCCGCGGCCACACGCTTGGCATCGCCCAGGCCTTCGGCCGCGACCAATTCCCTGGCCTTCGCGGCGGCCCATTGCGACCATGTCGATGGCCGTGGCTGCGGATCGGGTCCAGGCGTCGGATCCGGATGAGGGGCCTCATCACCAACCTGAACGTCTTTCCGCAGCAGCAGGACGGCGTTGTCCTTGACGGCGGCCGCGACCAGGACATAGGGGCCCGCGACGGGCGAGGCAAAACAGAGCGTCCGCCCGCCGTCACAGACCTGGAAACACCCGTCGCTTGGACCGATGACCAACCATTGGGGCGGCGATGCCAGCAAGTCCTCGGGGAGCCGATAGACGGCCAGCCGCCCGGTGGCGATGAGCTCCGGACCATCGATGGTCGGCGTCTCCACGGCCTGAACGGTCCGCATGATCGCGACCGCTACCAGTGCGAACACTGGATACCACTTCCGCGCCTTCCACGGCATTGCTCACCTCTTCGCCAACAGTTGGATCAGGGTCATCACGAGGGTGATGATCGCTTCGATGAGGGCCGGATTGATGCTGGTTAGCCCGCGTGCCTCGATCTCTTCCGCAACAGCCACACGCACCTCATCGGCGGACGCATTGCCGATCAGTCCAAGTTTTCCGGATTGCACCGCCTGAGCAATTTCGGCAACGAGTTTCGCCATGCCCGGCGTGAGACCGTCGAGGTACCGCTTGACTTCTGCCTCATCGGCTAGGTTCGTAGGAATTGGCTGGGCCGCTTCAACCAAATCGATTACGGCCTTGCTGATCGCGATCATGAGTAACGTCTCCTACTAGCTCGGCGTGTTCTTGATCCACACTCGCGGTTCAACCACCACGGGTACGCCTGATTCCGTGGCCTGGAACTCGACAAGGATATCGGCACGGCGAAGAGCCACGTCATCGCGGTTTTCCGTGACTTCCAGCGGCCAGACCTGAACGTAACGCATAGCCTGGAGGAGGTCGCCGTAGAACCACGTCGCCGTAGCTGTAGCCGATGCGACGCCAGCCGCGACCTGTTCACTCCACACCAACGGGGAGACAATCGGTTGGATTCCCATGTTGGCTAGCGGATTCGCGGATGCGACGATGTTGCTAGTGCCGGTTCGCACTTCAGTGGCATTGAGAATCCGGTTAACCGTGCTCCGCAGCTGCGGCGGCACAAGCACGAACCGATTGGTCAGCATCGGCGGCATTGCGCTCCCAGGAATGGTATTCTGCAGCAGCAGATTCTCGCAATCGTCGAAGTCGGTCCAGTCGGTCATCGGGTTCGCTTGCTCGTTGACCCAGCGGCCGGTCGTCAAAAACAGATTCGACGCAACCTCGCTAGAATCTGTCTTGCGCTTTTCAATCACGCAGCTAGACACAAGACCAGTCACGTACTGCGTTAGAGCCCGCTCTTTTTCCAGCGCGATCGACTCTCCGAGTCTGCGTGCTGCCTCCAAGACTTGCCCCGTTTCATCGAACAGGACTGTCTCGCGCGTAATCGGGATGCGCGCGCCGCGTTTGACGGGCGGGAGGCTTTTTACGTATTCCGTCATAAGGCCGACGGCAGGTTTGTCCTGTCCCTCGGCGTATTCGAGACTCTTGCCATCGGCCAACGGCAGTGTGAAGTTTAGAATCCGCGTATCACGCGAGCGAGCCTGCACCGTTCGCACCAGACGGGACAGGGGAGCGTCTGGATACTGGTAGCCCTCCAGCACCGCGGCATACACCACGCGCTGTGTGATCGCCGAGAAAGCGCTGGATGACACCACATCGGCCTCGATCAGGCGACCCGAAGCCCAATCCTCGACAAGCTCGTGGCCAATCGGCTCTCCGTTCACGGTCACGAAGTGCGCGGCCAGATCGCGGATCGAGAATTCGTCGGGTTTGATTCCGCCAGGCTTGCCATTCAGGCCTCGATCAAGGGCCTCCTGGATGTCGATCAAGCATTGCTTGTTGTTGGCTTTGAAATGCTTAAAGACTTCCTTTGCCCGAATCATATTCTGTTCTCCTAACTCATGAGTTTGCTCTTAATGCGAACTTGAACCGTAGTGCCCGCCGAGGCTTTAAGAGCGAGAACACGACCGATGATTTCGCCGGCCGTGGCCATCTTGACAACCGTCTGATTGGCGACAGCCGTTCCGTTGCCGATGGCAACGCCATCCGTCACGTCGTATTTAGCTCCCGAAGGACAGTCAAACTGGAAATCCCCGTCCGTCGCCACCAGGACGTTCCCCGTTGAGCCGGCGTCGTGAGCACTCAGGGCGACCCCCACAAAGGCAGCTGCGAAATTCGCCTTCTTTGTGGCGTAGTCGCCTCCGGAGACGGTCACGGCGTTTCGCACCGCGTTAGTCGTCGCGTCCCAGTAGAGCAGATCGCCGATTTCAATGGCGTCTGCCGAATATTTGGGAAGTGCAATTGTTCGCGGTTCCCCGCGGATCAAACGAAACGTATTCGCCATGGTTACTTCCTCCAGCTGGTTACGAGAGATTCAAGGTCCTGACTGGGCGTAACGCCCGCCCGCGCCGATACGGGTTTCCGGTTTTCGAGAAGCTTTTTGAACTCGCCGATTGCCTTCTTCCGCTTATCCGCATCGGTGGTCGTTTCTAACAGTTCCCGCAGCGATTCAGGCAGATCATCGAGGGACAGGGACGCCTCCTTAAGTTCCTTCGCCACCTGCTCTTTGTGCTTGATCTGCTCTAGTTCGCTGGCGAACTTGTCGCGCTCCTCTTTGAGTGCAACGAGTTCCTTCTGAAGTTCCGTCTGGGCCTGGATGGCCTCGACGAGATCGGGCCGGGCTTCTTTGAGCTCGGCAAGGGTGAGACTGGTTAAATCCATCTTTCGACACTCCTTAATTCTGAGAATCGAATCCGGGTCGATACCGAATTTGCGAGCGGCGTCTTTCGCACGTTGTAGTGCCAATTCGCGGTGGTGGGCTGCCAACTTACGATTCTGTGCGATAGCCTTCAGTGATCGCTTGACGGCCTCAGGGTTATGAATGGGAAAGTAGCGCTTGTGAAGCGGGTAGGTCTTATCGCGGATTTTGACACCGCCAGGTAGAACGATGGCAAAGGCCTCGTCGGGCAGCGTGTCCGGATCGTCCGCCGGTTCATCCTCAACAGCAGTCGGCTGATCGGCCTGCGTAGCATCGGATGCTACTGGCCGTTGGTCTGCCATGACCGCATCGATGGCTGCCTCGTACAGTGAGCGTGTCGTGGCCGGTTCAGCCACCAAATCGACGCTCCGCACGGATTCAATCGCTTCGACGACCACTTGACCGTTGCGCACCGCCGTCTTTCCCCGTGCGTCATGGGAGAGCCCTACGTTTTCCGGGCAGTGCTCCGCGTCCCAGAAGAGCTGCTCGGCCAGAGGGTGTTTCGGATTGACGATCAGGTCCCCGTAAAGACCGTCCCCGTTCATGTGCACATTCACAAGTTTGCCGATCCTGTCGCGGTAGCTGCGTAGCTGTCCGCTCGGGATGTGATCGACGTTGACCGCCTTGCCCTCGTAGAGACCGACAGCCCGCTGGAGGGCGTCCTGGCTGTATGTCCGCCTGTTCGCGGATTCGAGGCCGAGAATCTTTACGCCGTGGATGATCCCCCGCTCGCGGTCAACACGCAGAGCGACGTTTGCAGAGGTGGTATATTCCAGAAGGCGCGTCCCGTCCTGGGTGTCATCCTTGTGCGCGCCTTCCCGGAGTACCGGAGGCAGGTCATCATCGGAGGCGTCGGGATGGACTTTCTTCCACGCAGCCTTGAACTTGGCGATGACCTTGGGGAGGTCTTCTTTCGGGATCTCCACACGATTTTCGCGGAACCCTACCGGTCCCAGCGCGGCGATTGCCATGCCAACCTGCCGTGCCGTTTCCTTCTTCTCGGGGTCCTCCCAGAGGCGGAGCTTCCAGGTGGATGGACTCTCCGGGTCAGGCACGTAGGCGTAGGCCTCTGCCGGAAACTGCATGCCGTTTTCGGTCTTGTAAACCTTCTCTGCCATGGCCAGTCAAAAGAAAAAGGGGCCAGATGCGAAACCACGGGCCTTGCGACCACAATCGGTTTGGCACCTGGCCCCTACAGAATCTTGGGCTGGTTACCTTGCTACCATCATCATACTGTAGGGACGAGTCCTGTCAAGGGGCTGCTTTCAAACTTTATCCCGCCCGTCGTAACGCCTGTGGATCGTCACCGCCCGGCCGCTTTCGTAGCAAATCTGGACGGAGATCGTTCCCGTGAAGGCTGACCGCTCGGCGTCTTCGGCCAAGTGTTGAAGCCGAGCAATGGCCAGCTGGAGCATCGCCTCATTGGGCGTCCGTTCCTTAGGCTGACTTGCTTGTTTCGTGTCCATCTGTCTTGTCTTCATCGGTCTCCCTTTTCCGTTCAAACAGTATCCCGTGATCCCCCGGATAGGGT
>Ga0209508_1002625_pt1 | contig 11472 bp, 7 predicted proteins | sample AD_UKC129_MetaG_FD_184427 | JGI IMG/M metagenome (GOLD analysis project Ga0209508, IMG submission 184427) | Active sludge microbial communities of municipal wastewater-treating anaerobic digesters from Canada - AD_UKC129_MetaG (SPAdes) (version 2) | ecosystem: Engineered > Bioreactor > Anaerobic... | reverse complement strand
CAGTGGCACATGCCGTGCGGGTTCAACTCCCGCCTCTCGCACCATATGTTCTAAATTAGACGTTTTAAATTCTTCTAAAATTCTATTTTCCAAAATATATGAGGTAAAATTTGAAATTTTAAGTGATACACCTGTTGACATTTGACTAAAAAGTCTATATAATGATTCTTCGTCTTTTCAGGTGTATTTAAGACGGGAGGACGAAAAGTTATTTTTCTTTCTTCAAGTAAATTATCATCTAACAAAAATTGCTACTCGATTTTCCCTCAAAAGGTGGTGTGATTAGTGAGTGTAAGTTATATTGAAAGGCAGAGTTTTGCCAAAATTCCTTCTTCTTTGGAACTTCCTGATTTTATAGAGATTCAAAAGAAGTCCTTTGACTGGTTTTTACAAAGAGATGTTCCACCTGAAAGCCGCAAAAAGCAAGGATTGCAGGAAGTTTTTCTGGAAGTGTTTCCAGTTCAAGATTTTACTGGAAGGTTGGTTCTGGAATTTGTTAATTATCGATTGGAGGAGCCAGTTTTTAATGTTAGAGAAGCCAAGGAAAAAGGAAGAACTTATTCTGTTCCTCTTCATGCACGGATAAGATTAATTGACCGGCAGACTAATGCGATAAAAGAACAGGATGTGTACATGGGTGATATACCCCTTATGACTGAATGGGGCACCTTCGTAGTTAATGGTGCTGAACGAGCAGTGGTTACTCAGTTAGTTCGCTCTCCGGGAGTATTTTTCTCTCGAGAAGTTGCTTCTACCGGAAAAGTGGATTATGGCTTTAAGATTATTCCCAATCGGGGAGCATGGTTAGAATTTGGAATCGATCCAGGAGATATCATTTATGTACGAGTGGATAAAAGGAGAAAAATTAATGCTGTCACTTTAGTTAGAGCTTTAGGATACGAAAATAACGAAGAGATTTTATCTCTATTTGATTATCATCCGGTTATCCGTAAAACTCTGGAGAGAGACCCTTCTACTAACTATAAAGAGGCAGTGATAGAAATCTTTCGTAAACTTCGTCCTAGCGAGCCTCCTACTGAGGAAAATACCCGAGATTTTATTAAATATCTCTTTTTTGACCCTCGCCATTATGATTTGGGTGAAGTAGGTCGATATAAAATAACTAATAAACTGAAATTGGAAGAAAGAGTTATTAGGATAGAAGAACCAGTATTAGCTGAAGATATTGTTATAGATTTGTTAAATAAGGAGTGTGTACGAGATATCAATTTACTGGGCGAAGACATTGATTTTTCTCGTTATCGAATAGTGGGAAGAAAAGGAGAGAAGATTAACCGTCGCTTGGCTCGAGAAGTAGAAGAGCTTAGCGAAGAATATCCAATAGAATACATAACAGTACTTAATGAGGAAGATTTGCCGGTAAAAATTTATGTGGAACGAGAAGATACCTGGGAGGTTCTTTCTGAAGATTTAGAAGGAAAGGTTTTGAGTGAACCGGTACGAGATGAGGTTACCGGAGAAGTTTTGGTAGAAAAGGGAAGACCTTTAACTTTAAGTCTTATCCGGGATTTACGAGGATTGGGAATAGAAAGAGTGAGAGTAAAAAAGGGCCGAACCCTTACTCCCGAAGATGTAGTAGGTAGTATTCGCTACTTTCTTAACCTTATCGATGGTATTGGTTATGAAGATGATATTGACCACCTTGGTAACCGAAGAGCTCGTATGGTGGGAGAACTTTTACAGAATCAGTTTCGTATCGGTCTTTTACGAGTAGAGAAAGTGATTCGGGAGCGAATGACTATTCAGCCTGATCTGGAATCAGCTACTCCTCAAAGTCTTATCAACGTGAGGCCTATTGTTGCTGCTATGCGAGAGTTTTTGGGTAGTAGCCCGCTTTCTCAATTCATGGATCAGGTCAATCCTCTTTCTGAGATTACTCATAAGCGAAGATTAAGCGCTTTAGGACCTGGAGGTTTGAGCCGGGAAAGGGCCGGTTTTGAAGTAAGAGACGTTCATTACACTCATTATGGAAGAATATGTCCTATTGAAACTCCAGAAGGCCCCAATATTGGTCTTATTACTTCTCTGTGTATATTCGCTAAAGTTAATGATTATGGATTTATAGAAACTCCTTATCGAAGGGTGGTGGATGGAAGAGTTACCGATGAAGTTGTTTACCTTTCTGCTGATGAAGAAGACCTTTATCATACCGCTCCCCCTGACGTGCCCTTGGATGAAGAAGGTTATATCCAGGCGGAGAACATAATAGCCCGGTTCAGAGAAAAAATAGTGGAAGTTCCTCGTGATAAAATTGATTTCATTGATGTTTCTCCTCAGCAGATTATTAGTGCTTCTGCTGCTTTGATTCCCTTTTTAGAGCACAACGATGCTAATCGGGCGTTGATGGGCACTAACATGCAAAGGCAGGCTGTTCCCCTTTTAGTTCCTCATCCTCCCTATATCGGGACGGGAATAGAATATAAGGTGGCGCAAGATTCAGGAGCTACAGTTATAGCTAAAAGAAATGGAGTAGTGAAAAAAGCTGATGCTCTACAAATTGAAATAGAGGCAGAGGATGGCGGAGTGGATGTATATGAATTGAATAAATTCCAGAGGTCTAATCAGAGTACCTGTATTAATCATAAACCAATAGTTAGAAGAGGAGACAGAGTAGAAAAAGGGCAAATCATTGCTGATGGTCCCTGCACCTCTATGGGGGAACTATCCCTGGGTAGGAACGTTCTTGTGGCTTTCATGCCCTGGGAAGGAGAAAATTTTGAAGACGCCATTATGATCAGTGAAAGATTGGTTAAAGAAGACGTTTTTACTTCTATTCATATCGATGAATATGAAGTGGAAGCCCGGGATACGAAATTAGGCCCGGAGGAAATCACCCGGGATATTCCGAATTTAGGAGAAGATATGCTGCGCAACTTGGATAAAGAAGGGATAGTGAGAATAGGTTCGGATGTTAAACCGGGGGACATTCTGGTGGGCAAGGTAACCCCTAAAGGAGAGACCGAACTTACTCCGGAGGAGAAACTTTTGCGGGCAATATTTGGAGAAAAAGCTCGAGAGGTTAGAGATACATCACTTCGCATTCCTCATGGAGAGTATGGTAAAGTTATCGACATTAAAGTTTTCTCCCGGGAAAATGGTGATGAATTGGCTCCGGGAGTGAACAAGACGGTAAAAGTTTTTGTAGCTCAAAAGAGGAAAATATCGGTAGGAGATAAAATGGCTGGTAGACATGGAAATAAAGGAGTGGTAGCTCGAATAGTTCGAGAAGAAGATATGCCTTATCTCCCCGATGGAACACCAGTAGATATTGTGCTTAACCCCCTGGGAGTTCCTTCCCGGATGAATGTAGGGCAGGTTCTGGAAACTCACTTAGGGTGGATAGCCAATAAAGAAAGACAGTTTATGTCCAGCCCTCCCTTTGATGGGGCGCGAGAAGAAGAAATTATGGAACTCATGAGAAAGGTTGAAGCTCCGAAAGAGGAAGGTCCCTTTGATTACTTTTTTGATTCACGAGTTTCTCCTGATTTCAAGCTTCTCCCTCAGGGTAAAACTGTTCTTTATGATGGAAGAACAGGAGAGCCTTTTGATAACGAAGTTACCGTGGGTTATATATATATGCTCAAACTAGCCCATCTTGTAGAAACTAAAATTCATGCTCGTTCTACCGGCCCTTACTCTTTGGTGACTCAACAACCTCTGGGAGGAAAAGCTCAGTTTGGTGGTCAGAGATTTGGTGAAATGGAGGTATGGGCTCTGGAAGGATATGGAGCAGCTTATACTTTGCAGGAAATGCTTACCGTGAAGTCTGATGACATTACAGGGAGAGTGCAGGCCTATGAAGCTATTGTTAAAGGTAAGAATATTCTTAAACCCTCTCTTCCTGAGTCTTTCAAGGTACTGGTGAAAGAATTGCAGAGCTTGTGCCTTGATGTGAGAGTGTTTGATTCTAAAAAAAGAGAAATTTCTCTGGAGGAAGTAGAAGAGGAAGAAGAAGAAACTCCTGTTTTAGATATCAATCTCCAGAGAAGAGAAAAATAGAATAGAGGAGGAGAATCCTTGATAGACGTTAATGATTTAGGTGCTATCCAAATTAGATTAGCTTCTCCAGAAGAAATTCGTAAGTGGTCTCACGGAGAAGTCAAAAAGCCCGAGACTATAAACTATCGGACTTTGAAACCAGAAAGAGATGGACTTTTCTGTGAGAAAATATTTGGACCTACTCGAGATTGGGAATGCTATTGTGGAAAATATAAAAGAGTTAGAGATAAAGGAGTAGTTTGTGACCGCTGCGGAGTGGAAATAACTCGCTCTTCAGTTAGAAGAGAGAGATTAGGGCACATCGAATTAGCTGCTCCGGTCTCCCACATCTGGTATTTCAAAAGTATTCCCAGCAAGATGGCTCTTATCTTAGGGATTTTACCTAAAAATCTAGAAAAGGTATTATATTTTGCCTCAGGTAGGAAAAGGGAAGATTGCTATAAAGTAGTGGATCCGGGTTCTACTGATTTGGAAGCAGGATCCACTATCCGGGATATAGAGTATAAAATCTATTCTAAATATGACCCCAATTTTAAAGCCGACCCTGCTTACCGGGTTGTAGAAGTCCACAGTCTTCCTTTTACTATTGGAGACAAGTTGAGCGTTAAAGAATATACTCGTTATCGTTCTAAGTATAAAGAAAGTTTTACTGTAGAGGAAGTAGAAGAAGGTCAATTTGAAGTAGTCGATATTCGAGTATTTCCTTATCAGCGGGAAGATGAACTTTCTGAATCTGAAGTAAAAGAGTTGCAAGAAATATTTGGGGGGCTCTTTGAAGAGACTCCTCTATCTGAAACAGTGGAAGAGCCTTGTTATATGGTAATCGATCCGGGACAAACAGGTTTGAAGGTGGCACAAATAATCTTGGAAACTGAGGCTCGGTTGCTTAGCCATTATGACTCCACGTTCAAAGCAGGAGTGGGAGCGGAAGCAATAAAAGAAATTTTGAGCAATATTGATGTAAATCAGTTAGCTCGAGAATTGCGTAAGGAACTTAGAGAGGCTTCTGGCCAGAAAGCTAAAAAACTCATTAAGAGATTACAGGTAGTAGAGTCTTTTGCTAAATCGGGTAACCGTCCGGAATGGATGATTCTTGAGACTATTCCTGTTCTGCCTCCTGATTTACGTCCCATGGTACAGTTAGATGGAGGAAGGTTTGCTACTTCAGACTTGAATGACCTTTATCGACGAGTAATTAACCGGAATAACCGCTTAAAGAGGCTTCTCCAGCTGGGTGCTCCGGAAATCATTGTGAAAAATGAAAAAAGAATGCTTCAGGAAGCAGTTGATGCTCTTTTTGATAATGGTAGAAGAGGTAGACCGGTTCTCGGACCGGGGAATCGTCCTTTGAAATCACTTAGTGATATGTTAAAAGGTAAAAAGGGAAGGTTCAGACAAAATCTTCTGGGTAAAAGAGTAGATTATTCAGGAAGGTCGGTTATTGTTTCTGGTCCTCGTCTGGCTTTTGACCAGTGCGGTGTTCCTAAGAAAATGGCTCTGGAGCTTTTTAAACCTTTTGTTATGAAAAAGCTGGTGGATAGAGGTTTTGCTCAGAATATTAAAAGTGCCAAAAGGATGGTAGAGAAAGCGCGAGAAGAAGAAGTATGGGCGGCTTTAGAAGAAGTGATAGCTGAACATCCGGTTTTACTCAACCGGGCTCCTACTCTTCACCGATTGAGCATTCAGGCCTTTCAGCCTGTTCTTGTGGAGGGTAACGCAATTCAGCTGCATCCTTTAGCTTGTTCGGCTTTTAATGCTGACTTTGATGGAGATCAGATGGCGGTACATGTTCCTCTTTCTGCTGAGGCACAGGCTGAGTCACAAATTATCATGCTTTCTTCTCATAATGTTCTCTCTCCAGCCAGTGGTAGACCGGTTGCTGTTCCCACCCAGGATATGGTACTGGGTTGCTACTATTTGACCCTGTCGCGAGGTGGAGAGAGCAAAAAATATTTTGGAGATGTAAATGAAGCTCTTCTTGCTTATGACCTGGGTAACTTGGATTTGCACGAACCAATCAGAATTAGAGAAATTACTGCAAAACATCCGGAAATAAAAGAAACCACTCTTGGTAGAGCCATATTTAATGAGTTACTGCCCGATGGTATACCTTATTACAATGAGCCAATAACTAAAAAGAAGCTATCTGAAATTGCTGACCTCTGTTATCGAAAGCTGGGTAATGAAGCTACGGTAGCCATGTTGGATAATATCAAAAAGAGAGGTTTTCATTTTGCTACCCGTTCTGGAACAACCATTAGTGTGCAAGACCTGGAAATTCCTCCTGAGAAATGGAGCATCATTGATGATGCTAACCGCCGAGTGGAGGAAATCAACCAGCACTACGCCGAGGGTCTAATCACTGAAGAAGAGAGAGAACAAAAAGTTATAGATATCTGGACTGACGCTTCTAACAAAGTAGCCGATGCTATTCTCGAAGATCTGGATGAATTCAACCCGGTTAATATGATGGCTAAATCAGGGGCTCGAGGAAGTATCCGCCAGGTTAGCCAGTTATCTGGTATGCGAGGTTTGATGGCTGATCCTTCAGGAAGAATTATAGAATATCCTATAAAAGCTAATTTCCGGGAAGGGTTAAGCGTTTTGGAGTATTTTATTTCTACTCATGGAGCAAGAAAAGGCCTAGCTGACACTGCCTTGCGTACTTCTAAATCTGGCTACCTCACTCGCCGCCTGGTAGACGTTGCTCAAGATGTTATTGTTAGAGAAGAAGATTGTGGAACGGAAGAAGGGGTTTTACTTTTTGACCTGCGAGATGAAAATGACCATCTTATAGAATCTTTTGAAGAAAGAATTTTAGGAAGAGTAGCACTAAAGGATATAGTAGATAAAAATAGCGGAGAAATACTGGTTCATGCTGGAGAAGAAATTGATGAAAACGTAGTTTCTCTGTTTAGAGAAAGAGGAATAAAAGAAGCTCTGGTAAGGTCGCCTCTTACTTGCCGAACTCGCTACGGAGTGTGTCAGAAATGCTATGGTAGAAATTTAGCTACTGGACGATTGGTAGATATAGGAGAGGCGGTGGGGATAATAACTGCTCAATCAATTGGGGAGCCAGGAACTCAGCTCACCATGCGTACTTTCCATACTGGTGGTATTCGAGTTACTGGTGAAGATATCACTCAGGGTTTGCCTCGGGTGGAACAGCTATTTGAGGTGAGAAAACCTAAAAAAGCTGCTATTCTTTCTGATGTATATGGAGTAGTGGAGAAAATAGAAACAGTAGGAATGAGGAGAAAAATATACGTTATCCCTGATGAGGAAGAAGAAGACCAATCAGTGCGTACTTATTTTGTTCCTCAAGATATAAAGATTTGCGTTACTGAGGGAGAAAGAGTACAAGCTGGTGACCGGCTTACTTTAGGACCTATTGACCCTCGAGATATATTGAGAGTTAAAGGTATTAAAGCGGTGCAGGAATACCTTCTCAACGAGATTCAATCGGTTTATATCTCTCAAGGAGTAAGCATTAATGATAAACACATCGAAGTTATTATTCGCCAGATTGCTAATCTCAACAAAGTTATGGTGGAGAATGCTGGTGATACTACTCTTCTCTCCGGGGAACTGGTGTTTCTGGAAGATTTCAAAGAGGAAAATGAAAAAATTGGAGAAGAAAATAAACTTTTAATAGAAAGAGCACAAGATTTCCTGACTGATGCCGTTTTAATGGAAGAAGTACTGGATATAACCGGTGAAGTTATATTACCTCGAGGCAAAGTCCTGGACGAAGATGATATTCGGCTGATTCTCTCTTCTGATTGTAAGTCTTTCCTGGTGGAGAAAAAGAGTAGTTTACTTCGAGTGGTACGGGGTTATCGTAATCTGGGGGTAGAACTGGCAGATAAAGTTAATGTAGAAGAAATCAAAACTTCAGAAGGTAGAGTTTTACTAAAAGCTGGTGAATTGTTAAAACCAGAGGTTCTGGACCAGATAGCGGAAATGGGACCAATTAAATTGAGAGCCAGAGACAAATCTATCTGGGAAAAACTCCGCGGGTCAATATTGGCTGAGGAAGTAGTTGACCCCCAGAGTGGAGAAGTACTTCTTCCAGCTAGCGCTCGACTGGATAACGAAACTATTGAATTACTTGATGAACATGGAGTTGAAAAGGTAGTAGTGTGGAAGGACGTTAAAGTTTTTCCCATTAAAGAGAGTCTGGTTAAAGCTCTGCGGGAGGAAATTCTGGGGAAAGAAGTAGCTAAAGATGTAATTAGCCCTCAAAATGGTGAAGTTATTGTTCAGGCTGGACAGGCGATAAGTAGAGGCATAGCTCGTCGACTAGTCAGTGAAGGGGTAAAAGAAATCCCTCTTTCTGATGGTCGATTTTTCTCCATAGAAGGTAGGTTGATAGAGCTTTTAGAAAAGGAAATAGTGGGTAAAGTGGTGGCTCAAGATATTGTATCCGGCAGCGATGGAGTAGTAATGGTGAAGGCTGGAGAAATAATTGATAGAGATGATGTGGTTAAAATTGCTGGAGATAATATAGGATTTCTCCTCATCCGGGAACCAGGTGAAGACAAAGAAATTAGAAGTCTGGTGGAGGAAATATTGTATTTGCCAGGATTAAAGCAGGTAGCTACTGGAAGACCGGTGGTTTTGGGCATTACCAAGGCTTCTTTAGCAGTGGATAGTTTTCTTTCTGCTGCTTCTTTTCAGCAGACTACCCATGTTTTAGCTGATGCAGCTATTAAAGGTAAAGTTGATGAACTAATTGGTCTTAAAGAAAATGTAATCATCGGGAAAGCTATTCCTGCTGGTACCGGCTTTAGTAAATACAGACATATTCGTCTTTCTACTGAAGGAGCAGAGAAAGAGAAAAAACGAAGAGAAGAATTGAAAGAAGAAAGCTTAGATATGTGGGAGTTAATGGGAGCAGGAGAAGCATTTGAGGACGATGAAGAAGTAGAATTTAATTTAGGCCAAGACTACTTTGACGATACCGGGGAAGGTTAAATCTTTCCCCGGTATCTGGTTTTCAAAAATTCGTATCTTGTTGCCCTGGCTCAGGTTCGAAAGGTTATTTTATGTTGAGTTCAGTTCCTAAATTAATTCAACATATTCAAGCCGTATTCCATTCGGATCCTGCCATTCAATCCATTTATAATTGTGATATCGAAATTGTCTGAATTCTCCCATTGTTAATTCGGTTATCCCTTTTTCCACCAATTCCTGCCTCTTTGCCTCGATTGATTCTGTTCGAATTGATATATGCTGCATTTTTATATATTCTTTTGGAAAATCTCGCTCTGTTATGAAAAAATGCACTTCTTTATTTTCAAGCAATATTGTTTTACTATCCGTGTTTGATTTCCTGCTTTCCATATTCAGGATTCTTTCATAATACTTTCGTGACTCTTCAAGATTATTCACAACCAGGCATACATGATCGATCATTTCTATTCCTTATATTCCAGTTCTATCAGTCTTTCGTAAAATTCCACTTTATGATAAAAATCAAGTACTGAGTCATGTCCATACGAAACGGCGACTACAATCTTTTCACAGTTATTTTGTTTCATCCTTCATCCATTCTGTATGTAATTTGACTAATAATAGTCTTTGAAATAAACGCTGTCCATTAAATGGGTAGCGTCCAAATTTTCCCACAGGTGGGTGTTTTATTTTTATAATTTGATCTTTGGGTATATCAGTAATTATATAGTCCACGAATTTTTCCTCCCTTTTCTATAAATTATAACATTCGGGGGGGGTTTCTTACTACGAAACTTTTACAGAACCAATCTAAAATTACTGCCAGTAATAAAAGAGGAGGTAAGAAATATCTCAAGAATACTAATAAAGAAACCTGGTATGTGGATGAAGAAGCCCTCTATTGAGATGGGAAGCTTGATGGTTACTATGGTATAGAGAGCAGCGAAGAGGATATCAAACCTCAAGATGCCTTAGAAGCTTATTATACCTTATGGAAGATAGAAGAATCTTTCCGGATTATGAAAAGTACTTTGGATATCCGGCCAGTATATCATTGGACTCCTAAAAGAATAGAAGGACACATCCTGTTATGTTTCTTGAGCTTCTATATTCTGAGAGTGATGCAGTATGAATTAAAAGAAAAGGGACTGGATATACCCATAGAGAAAGTGAGGGAAAGCTTAGATGAGATAAGAGCAGTAGAGATAATAGACAGGAATCAAGTCTTAAGCGCTTTAGCAGGTTTTGTGGGGTACTTTAAATAAATGGTGCGCGGTGCTGGATTCGAACCAGCGACTTCCACCGTGTGAGGATGGCACTCTACCGCTGAGTTAACCGCGCTCTAATACCTTTTCTACGTATTATTTTACCATAGTGCTATTACATTCTTCAATAGCTGTCAGAAGACTGTTTGTGGCTATTCTGTAATAAATCACATTTCTAAAGATAGCTCCTTTGTGCTTTTGGCCTCTTTATTCGATAATTCCTATTCGACCGAGACTTTCTCCCAATTTCCCTTTAGTTATCATTAAAAACTCCTTTTTAGTATTTGATTCAACTCTTGTTTTTGTGCTTCATCAGGAGTATTTTTCATAACTGGATGGTCTCCTATCTATAAAACATCTTTGTTGCAAAAGCCATCCACTTTTTATTTAGCAAGGCGTCTTTTCTTCAAAAGTTATTTCTTCTCTGATAATAGTCTCTTCAATATTTCGCAACTTATTACATTACTTATCTTTTCAATGAACTCTTTGTTTTCTTCTTTGTCACTGGCTATCCCATCCTTCAAAATTACAGGAAGGAGATCCAGATCTTCTGCTCCGCGATATGTCGAAAGCACACAATGCTCTGCACAATACCCGGTCAAAACAACCAGGTCTGTTTTACTCTCTTTTAGAATCTTATGACAATCTGTCTTGTTAAAGCTATTTTCATATTCTTTGTAGATTAGGGGTTCTCCACTCTCGGGTTTTAGTTTATCAATAAGTTCAAAGTCTTTTGCCCCGGGTTTGAGACCCTCTTTCTCGTTCTTGTGCTGAATCCAAATTACAGGACTATTGCTCTGTCTGAAAAACGGAAGCACTGCGTTTATGTATTCACTGGCAGAATCCATAAATTCTTTAGTATAGCCCTTATAAAATGCCTTCTGAAGATCAATAACCATTAATGCATAATTCATTCTTTCTCTCCTTTCCAGATGAAAATTCCTAATAACCAAAAACCTGAGTGCCTCAGAAAATCCGGCTTTATGAATACCCGAATAGCGTCACATTTAGCTTGCTCACAGGTAATAGTATTACTCTTTGCCCGGCTTTAGTGATATAGAGAATGCTACCAACTATCTGCTCTTATGGTTCAATTATTCTTCAATTCTTCACCTCCTTGTGCGACCTGGCTTAAAGGATTCCTCGTCTTACAAAATTCGATATCTCTTTCTCATTATTTCAAGGTTTTATATTTCAATGATTCTTGAATATACTTCGGATCAATCTCGTT
>Ga0209508_1002623_pt1 | contig 11494 bp, 10 predicted proteins | sample AD_UKC129_MetaG_FD_184427 | JGI IMG/M metagenome (GOLD analysis project Ga0209508, IMG submission 184427) | Active sludge microbial communities of municipal wastewater-treating anaerobic digesters from Canada - AD_UKC129_MetaG (SPAdes) (version 2) | ecosystem: Engineered > Bioreactor > Anaerobic... | reverse complement strand
TCACCAAGACCCCCACTTTCTGCCAGCACCTTTTACCACCGCTCGCGAGAACCGAACTATAGGAGGAAGACTCCCGTGTCGTCACCCCTGAATGGTTCTATCATCCCCTTGCCCGTCATTCCTGAATGTTTCTATCAGGAATCCGAACTATAGGGGGGAAACCCTCTATGTATTTTTCCCTCGCCCTTGAAGGGAGAGGGTTAGGGTGAGGGTGTCTTTTCCTTGTCATCACGAGGAGCGATTGTTCCGTCATTCCTGAATGTTTCTATCAGAAATCCGAACTATAGGGGGGCTCTGCCCCTTTATAACCCCCGGAAAAACTAAAAGACAAAAACATAAAAAAACAAATATCATTGGGAGAGGAAAAACGTCTCTCCCAGTGGAAACTGATTCCCTTATCACCCCCCCAAAAGCAAAAAACATAAAAAGCAAAAACCCACCGAGGAAGGAAAAGCACTTCCTCGGTGCAAGGGGGAATTCTTTTCCCCCTTGCCAACCCCTTTCTTTTTCTTCCCTCGCTTTCAATGGAAGAACCCCACATATTCCTTCCCTCGCCCTCGACGGGAGAGGGTTAGGGTGAGGGTGTCTTTTCCTTCTCATCGCGAGGAGCGAAGCGACGCGGCGATCTCTTTTTCTGAGCCTCAAAAAACTAAAAAAGCAAATTAGATAGAGTCAAAAACTTGGGATTGCCACGTAAACTGGGACGTATTTTCCCAGCTTTAATATTCCAAATTTTTTCTAATCTCTTGTGCTTTTTCCTTGCGCCGTAGGCTGCAAGACAAACTCGCACTAATGACAGAAAAGCTGTAAACTACTGGTCAACAGACTGATGTCCTAGGGTTTAATTATAAATTCTTACTTGATACTATCAAGAAGAGGGTCGCAGCCATCATTTCCCCTCCCTATTTTCCGAGCTCGTTGATAAGCTACTTTGCCGGTGTCTCCCTGGTGTTGGTGACATTTTCTTTGTAAGTTAAGTCTCTAAGGAGAGCTTCAGAGCCTATAATGACGACGTGCATAACTTTGTCATTAACCATTGTATCCATCGACTTATTTAATCTTCAAGCATCTTAATAATGTGCTTTGCCAAGCTATCTCCTATTTCTCTATGACGTGGAATCGGCTGTGAGACCCTTGTCCGCGGATTTTGATACCAGTCATGCCTTTTACCATGTCGGATAAGGACACAACCCATTTCTTCTAATTTCAGAAGCAGGTCTCTTCTTTTCATCCCACTTCCAGGTCAGCCATTTTGCGAACACAGGGAATTGCTCCACTACTTAATTCTTGATAAAGCTCTCTTAAGTTTTCCTTTAGTTCCTCCACACTTTCCCCCTGGGTCCAGTAATCGGGGTATTCCTCAAGATATCCAATCCATATGTTACCTTCCTGCCAGTAGACAAACTTTTTCATTTCCATGTTGCATACCTCCTCTCAGCCAGGCACCTTTTAAAGTCTGCGAATATCTCTTTTGACCTTGCCGATGCCTTCAATTCTATACATTAGCCTGTCAGGCAGAGAATAGATCGTCTTTAGACAGGGCTTTTCCCTGCTCAAATTCTATCCTGGCTTCCTCACGTCTCTTCTTGAGCTCATCCATTAAATCTAGATTTAACAGAATTTCCAGCGTTTCTAATTCACCCGGGCTGAGCTCTTCCAGGATTTTGGCTATTTGTTATATTCCCAGTTCCAATTCTACCTTAGGCATTAACTATCACTTCCTCAAGTAGTATTCTAACAGTATTTTAACAGTTTTTCACCACCCCTCATAACCTCGACTGTAGAGGTAAAAGACCTTCCTATTACCCCAGAAAAGACAGAGCAGCCTGCGGGCGTTTCCCTTCTCTCATCACGAGGGACGGTTAATCTCCAGTTTCCTTCACAATGACAAGTTAAATGACAGGCCTTATAGAACACTATAATCTATCGTAGATGAGCATGCTATAATATAAAAAGAACCTAGATAAGATGGGAAGCAAAGGAACAAGAGGGTAAAAAGAAAAGTTTTTCACTCAGACGTGGTAAAGTTGAGGTAAGAGGCATTCTCTTGCTGAAAGGGGGTGCTAACCATATCTCTTATATCTCCAAAACTTGGAGAATTGTTAATAAAGACAACCAAAGTTGGTGACATCGACCATGCCCTGGAGAAGGTATTTAAAGAGTATATTGATTTGAAGTTGAAAGACCTCGATATGAAGATAAAAGAATTTGAGGATAAATGGAAGATGGACTTTAATGAATTTAAAACCAGATTGGAAAAAGGAACCCTACCCCAGGATTCTTATTCCTTTGAAGTAGAACAGGACTTCTGGGAATGGGAAGAGGCTGAAAGTTTAAAGACTCACTATGAATCATTAAAAGAAGAATGGACATAAGCCAATTCCTCTCTCTCCTTTTGCATGAACTATCAAATCTTGAATTTGTGGAAAAAGTTGCCATACCGAAGTCTTTATCCTCAAAGGTAGAGTTTTTCTCCAGAAGGAGAGATTTTTACAGGTCTATTTTAATGAACTCACTGGAACAGTAGCCTTTGCCCTGATTGAGCTACCTCTCTTCTAACCATATTAGCTCAAGGACACCATCATCAACAACCACACCGAGGTGATGTTTCCTCAGCGCTGGAAAAGAAGAAAGAATTCCCCCTTGCCAACCCCTTTCTTTTGCCAGCACAATAACTCTCATAGCCGTCATTCCTGAATGCCTCTATCAGGAATCCGAACTATAGAGGGGAAACCCTCTATGTATTTTCCCCTCGCCCTCGACGGGAGAGGGTTAGGGTGAGGGTGTCTTTTCCTTCTCATCGCGAGGAGCGATTGTTCCGTCATTCCTGAATGGTTCTATCAGGAATCTAAACTATCTAAGGACAAAAAACCTTTAGATTCCCGATTACTGATTTCGGGAATGACAAAGTAAGATGTCATTCCTGAATGTTTCTATCAGGAATCTAAATTACCTAAGGGCAAGAACTTTTGGATTCCCGATTAAAGCGCTCGGGAATGACGAATGATGTAGATGCCTGATAAAGGATTTCAGGCATGACAGATTAGGAGGATTCCCGATTGAAGATTTCGGGAATGACGAAATAAAGGGAATGTCTCTCATAGCCGTCATTCCTGAATGCCTCTATCAGGAATCCGAACTATAAGGAGGCAGAGCCCCCTTATAGCCCCCCAAAAGCAAAAGAAAAGAACAAAGACTTAAAAAGCAAATAAACAAAAACTACTGGTGGGAAAATATCCACCAGTACGCTGGAGAAAAAGGCAGTCTGCGATGCAAGATTAAGAAAACTTAAAAAACAAAAGAAATAAAGGCCACAGAGAAAGGCAAAGTCTTTCTCTATGCGTAGCGACCTTGAGTTTTTGACTTCCGGTGTAATTTACTTTTTAAAAGTTAATATTTTAACCAGTTTTGTGGGATACTATAAACAAGGAGGAAATACAAGCTCGTAGTAGCAAAAGATATTACAGACTGTTCTGGATTGAAAGAATGATTCTTGTGTGCTATCATAAACTACACTTCATAGAATAGAGGCCTATCTCATAAAAGAAAACCAGATAAAAGAGGACGTAATGCCCGAAAATAAGAATACGAATATAAAAATTCCCGGTTTTCAAAGACTAGGAGAGATAATGCTTTCTCGCCAGTATATTACCCCCCAGCAATTAGAAGAAGCTTTAAAAGTTCAAAAAGAAACTGGAGAGAAACTAGGGGTGGTTTTAAAAAAAATGGGTTTGGTGGGCACTAAAGAAGTTTACCAGGCTCTTGCAGAGCAGCTGGGAGCTTCTTTCATCGAGCTTGATAATTATCTCATCGACCCTCAGGTAGCCTCCCTTCTTCCTGAAAAGTTTTGCCGAGAGCGCCAGGTAATCCCGGTAGGGGAGGAAAACGGAGCTTTAATTTTAGTTATGGCCAATCCAGCAGACGTAGTGACTATAGACCGAGCTCAACTTATGACCGGGAAAGAAATCAAACCAGCCATTGCTCCTCCCGAAGAAATTGAGCGGATTATAAATACCTATTTCGGTGCTAAAGAGTCAGTAGATGACATACTCCGGGGGGTAGAGGAAAAAGAAGGAGTAGCTTTAGAAGAAAAGGCAAAAGAAATAGAAATCGGTCAGTTAAAAGCCCTGGGAGAGGAAGCCCCTATTATTCAGGCGGTGAATGCGTTCATTCTTCAGGCTATTCGAGCGGGAGCGAGCGACATTCACTTAGAACCTCAAGACAAAATAGTTCGGATTCGCTTCCGGATTGATGGAATTTTGCATGATATTTCCTCTACTTCCTCTCGAGTCCACCCGGCTCTAGTTTCTCGAATAAAAATTCTCTCCCGAATGAACATTGCTGAACGCCGTCTTCCCCAGGATGGTAGGTTTCAGATCCGAGTGGACAACCGGATAGTGGACTTCCGAGTTTCTTCTCTACCTACTATTTTTGGAGAAAAAATAGTAATGAGAATTCTGGATAAGTCTACTTTATTGTTAGACCTGGATAAACTGGGGTTTGGTCCCAATGACTTGGAGAAATTTACTCGTCTCATAAAACATCCCTACGGGATGGTTCTCCTCACCGGCCCTACTGGAAGTGGAAAAACCACTACTCTATATTCAGCTTTAAACCTTATCAATCAACCGGAGCTGAACATTATAACCATCGAAGACCCGGTAGAGTATCAATTACCAGGTATCAACCAGGTACAGATAAACCCCAAAATTGACCTCAGTTTTGCCAGCGCTCTCCGCTCTATAATGCGTCAAGACCCGGACATAATCATGGTAGGAGAAATCCGGGACCGAGAAACTGCTGAAATTGCCATTCATGCCGCTCTCACTGGACATCTGGTTCTTTCTACCCTTCATACAAATAGCGCTGCTGGAGCTATTATCCGCCTGCAAGAGATGGGAGTTCCTTCTTATCTTATATCTTCTGCTCTTTTAGGAGTGGTAGCTCAACGTCTGGTGCGAAAAATATGCTTGCATTGCCGGACAGACTTAGAAATAGAGGGAGAAACTGCTCTTAAGTTAACTGAAGGAGGGAAGGAAAAATTGATTTTGCACCGGGGTCAGGGGTGCAACCTGTGTAACAGAACTGGCTATCGAGGTAGAGAAGCAATAAACGAAGTTCTGGTGATAGACGATGATATCAGATCCTTAATTCTAAAAAATGCTACGGAAGGAGAGATTACCACAAAAGCCAAAGAAAAGGGAATGTCAACTTTAAAAGAGAACGCTATCCAAAAAGTACTAAAAGGAATTACCACTCTGGAAGAAATGTATCGGGTGGTAGCCAATTTCTAAGGAGGAAAAATGAATATAGAGATATCAGATCTACTTAAAGAATCAGTAGAACGAGGAGCATCCGACCTTCATTTAACAGCAGGTGTCTCACCTACTTTAAGAATAGATGGAAAATTAATTCCCCTGGACTATCCTCCCCTTACCCCTGAGGATACTGAAAGATTTGCCTGGTCCTTAGCTGGAGAAGAACGGTTCTCTGCCTTCTCAAGAGAGAAAGAGCTGGATTTTTCTCTGGGGATTTCTCAGTTTGCTCGATTTAGAATAAACATTTACCAGCAACGGGGTTCAGTCGCTTTAGCCATACGAGCATTAAACTATGCCATTCCTTCTATGGAAGAGCTTCGTCTCCCAGCTTCTACTCTGCAGAAGCTGGCCTCTCTCTCCCGGGGATTAATTTTAGTTACCGGGCCTACTGGAAGTGGAAAGTCCACTACTCTGGCCTCTATGATAGAGCACATCAACAATACTCGCTCCTGCCACATTATAACTATGGAAGATCCAATTGAATATCTTCATCACCACCGAAAAAGCATTATAAACCAGCGAGAAGTAAGTTCTGACACTCTATCTTTTGAGAACGCTCTGGTACATGCCCTGCGAGAAGACCCCGATGTTATACTGGTGGGAGAGATGAGAAATTTAGAAACCATTGCTCTTGCCCTAACAGCAGCAGAGACCGGCCACCTGGTGTTTGCTACTCTCCATACTGGCAACGCTCCTCAGAGTATAGACCGGATAGTGGATGTTTTTCCACCTCATCAACAAACCCAGGTTCGGGTCCAATTAGCTGGATGCGTCCAGGGAATTATAAGTCAGCAACTCCTGCCCCTAATAAATGGAAAAGGTAGAGTTCCGGCAGTAGAAATTATGATAGCCAATAATGCCATTCGTAATCTTATTCGGGAAGGGAAAAGTTACCAGATTTATAATATTATGCAAACTTCTCTTTCAGAGGGGATGATTACTATGGACAAAGCTCTTTTAGACCTCTATCGCGATGGTCAAGTGAGCTGGGAAGAAGCACAAGCTCGCTCTATTGATCCTCGAGAGTTCTCTCAAATGAGGAGCAGAATATAACATGCCAGCCTATCTGTATCGAGTTCGTGATAAAACCGGTAAGTTACTGGAGGGCAAAATAGAAGCCCCGAGCGAGCAAGAAGCAGCAGCTATCCTCCGGCGAGAGGGGGTTTTTATAACTTCTTTAGAAGAAGAAAGGGCTGCTAAATCTGCCCTACAAAGAGAAATAAAGCTGGGAGGGGGCGGAAAAAAGGTAGAACTTCAAGATTTAGCCGTATTTGCCCGAGGAATCTCCACCATGCTTGAGGCAGGAGTGCCTCTTCTTCAAGCGCTGCGGGGCATGGCTGACCAGGCCACCAATCGATATTTAGCTCAGGTAATCGGAGAAGTTGCCCAGAAGGTAGCAAGGGGTTACTCTTTTTATCAGGCTCTATCTGATTATCCTAAAGTTTTCAACCGGGTATTTGTGGGCATGGTGCAATCGGGAGAAAGCGGAGGAAACTTGGACTGGAGCTTACAGCGGTTAGCTGACTACTTAGAGTGGGAAAAAGACCTCCGGGATAAAATCCAGTCAGCCACTTATTATCCTTTGATTTTGATAGTAGCTATAATCGGCATCTCTTTATTTATGGTCTATTTTGTGTTTCCTCAATTTGTGGTTCTGTTTGAAGGTTTTCAGATGGAACTCCCCTCTCTTACCAAGTTTATGCTAGGAGTGATGAACTTTCTTGGCCAGAACTGGTTACTGGTCTATGGATCGCTGGGGGGAGCGATTCTGGCTTTTATTCTGTATATTAACTCTGAGCAAGGCAAAAGATGGTGGGACCGCCATCAGCCCAAACTCCCTTTGTTTGGACAGCTTTTTCATAAACTTCTAGTTTCCCGATTTTGCTGGTTGTTATCTGGACTCCTGCGCAGTGGAATGCCTATGGTGCAAGCCCTGGAAGTTACGGCAAGCTCAGTGGGCAATTATTATGTGGGAGATATTATCCAGAAAATAGCTGAAGATATCCGACGAGGGAGCAACCTCTCTCAAGGAGTGGCAATCCACTCTTTTTTCCCACCCCTTGTGGTGCAGATGATAGCAGTGGGAGAAGAAACTGGAAGCTTGGAACTCACTCTGGGTAAAGTAACCGAGCTTTACGACAAAGAGATTAAAATATTTGTTGACCGTATCTCCACTATAATTGAGCCTATTTTGACGGTGATAATTGGAGGAGCCGTTCTGCTCCTCGCTCTCGCTCTTTTTCTTCCCATTTTCCAGATGGCCTCACAGGGAATGTCCGCTGGTTTCTAAGTCTCTAAAAAGAGATACTCTCGAGGCTGACGGGATGGCGAAGAACTTATTATCGTTTACCATTCGGCTAAAAAACAGAAGCCCGGGGAAAGCTTTCCCCGGGATAGAACTCATACCTGGAAGGTAGCTACCAGTTCTCTTAACTCTTGAGCTAACTGAGCCAGAGATTGAGAAGCAGAAGTTAATTCTTCTAAGGAAGCACTTTGCTCTTCAGCAGCAGCGGAAACTTCTTGTGAAGAAGCAGCGTTTTCCTCTGATACAAGAGCCACTGAATTTATGCTCTTACTTACTCCTTGAATACGACTATTGATCTCCTCAATCATCTGAGCATTATCTTCAGAAAGAACAGCCACTTCTTCAGCACTTTTTTCCGTGATCTTTTGAGAATTTTTCGCTTCTTCAAATACCAGATTTAAATTGTTGACACTCTGTATCACTTTTTGAATAGTAATAAGAATATTCTGGAAATTCTTTGCCACTTCTTCTGACTCTTTTACTCCTTCCTTAACCCGGTCTTCAGCTCTTTCCATCCTCTCCACTGCCATCTGGGTATCATTTTTTACCTCTCCAATCAAAGTTGAAATCTGCTGTGCTGCTTGAGCTGACTCTTCGGCCAATTTTCTGACCTCATTAGCTACTACGGCAAATCCCCGTCCTGCATCTCCTGCTCGAGCAGCTTCAATTGCAGCATTTAAAGCTAAAAGGTTGGTTTCTTCAGCAATTCCAGTGATTAAATCTACAATTTTACTTATTTCTTGAGACCTCGCTTCCAGCGTGGAGATAGACTGAGCTACTTCTTGCGTTACCTGGGAGATGGCCTGAATATTCTGGGATAAAAGAGAGAGGAGCTCTTGACCTTTCCTGGCTTCTTTTTCGCTATTTTCTCCTTCAGTACTCGTCACCTTCATAGCCTGTTCAATTTCAGAAAGAGAGAGCTGATTCTTTTCCAATCCTTTTTTCATCTCTGCTATTAAATTAAGATTCCTTTGTGTAGCTTCACTAAGCTGATGAGCAATTTGAGATATCTTCTGGGTCTCCTGGTTAATAGTTTCCAACTCAGTGCTTTGCTCAGTAGAACCCTGTGCCACCTGAGAAACGGTTTTAGCAATCTCTTCTGTGGCTTTAGAAATCTCCTCAATGGAAGAAGAGAGTTCCTCACCTGAGGAAGCCAGATTAGAAGAAATCCTTAATACTTGACTTATAAGCTCCCGGAGTCTTTGAACCATAGAGTTAAAACCACGAGCTACTTTCCCTATCTCATCTTCACTTTTGACCTCTATTTCCTGACGGAGGTCTCCTTTTTCCACCATTTCACAGCTCCGGGCTAACTTACGTATGGGTTTTAAAATGCTGCGATAGATAAGAAGAGCAGAAACCACTCCCACAACCAAAGCTATAAGACCTACTAAAAGCAGAATATTCTGAATCCGATCTATACTGGTGATGATGGCATTAACTTCTTGCGAGGTCTCTCTGTAATTTTGCAGCTCAGGAAGAGCATAAAAAGCTTTATATACTTCATTAATGGCGTAATAACCCAATCCTACTACTATCAATAAAATAACAATCAATAAACCAAACCCCGAAGTTAATTTCCCTTGTAGAGACAAAGTCATTTTTCCGTCTCGCCTTCCTTTTCTGCCTCTATTTCTTCCTTCATGCTCTGCAAGACACCTTTTTCTTCTTTGGTTAACACTTTGGATAGGTCTAGAAGGATGAGAAGTTTATTGTCTAATTTTCCTACACCTTTTATGTATTCGGTGTCGATAGAAGAGATGAGGGTAGAAGGAGCTTCTACTTTTTCCTCACTAATTCTTAATACCTCATCCACAGCATCTACAATCATACCCACAGTATTAGGTGATACTTCTACCACTACAATTCTCGTATTTTTAGTTTCTTCCCGGGGAGGAAGGCGAAATCTCTTCCGGAGGTCAATCACCGGAATTACTCTTCCTCGCAAGTTAATCACTCCCTCTACAAAGTCAGGAGCTCCAGGAACCCTGGTGATAGGTTGCATACGAATAATTTCTTCCACCTGGGAGATATCCACCCCGTAAGTCTCTTCTCCTAACTGAAAAGCTACCAACTGGAATTCTTTAGGCAAGGTTCTTCCCTCCCTTTTTTATAGATTACGGTCTTACATTGCCAGTTATAAAAAGAAATTAATCCCTCTTCTTCCATATGAAGAATAGCCTCCCAAACATCTGCTATTTCCATTTCTAACCTCTGGGCCAGGTCTCTTAAGAATATCGCTTCAGAAAAAGAGTCCCAAACTCTCTTTTCTAACTCTTTTAGCGATTTTTCCTCAGACACTAAAACTAATCCTTTCCTGCTGGGTCTTTTTCTTTTTTTCCTCCTGAAGAGGAAGTTTTTCCTGAAAGAGATATTATGAGTATATTACGATAATTAGATAATGCTATCTGGTTATTTTTCACTCGTACCATATTTATTTTTGCCTCCTCTTACAATATTATCGGCAGTTTCTTCCAAAACTTTAGAGGCTGAGAGACTTTTTCTCTGAAAAAGAAATATGAGACAGAAACAACAACTATAAAGGGGAGAACCTCTTTATAATCCCCCAAAAAACAAAAGAAAAAGAAAAAGAAAAAGAAAAAGAAAAAGAAAAAGAAAAAGAAAAAGACAAAGAACAAAGAAACAAAAGGCTAATAGAAAAATTATAGTATCCCTCAGTACATAGCGACCTTGAGTTTTTGACTTCCGATATAATTTACTTCCTAAAATTTTTAACCAGTTTTGCGGAATACTATAATATTTGATTCAACTCCTTGTGTAATACTTCACTCTTTGGTATCCTTCTCATAAGTAGATGGTCTCCTTTCTGTAAAATTTTCCATAAAATTTACTTTACCACAATGGCCATCCACTTTTCTATTTTTACGAGGATATAGGACATAATCGGCCCCCTCTGTCTAAAATAATGTGAGAGGTAACACTATTCTACCAAACACACAAATATAAGACATAGCCTAACTCAAAACTTCCTAAGCAAACTAAAAACCCACTTAATACTAGCAGGATAGCATTTTAAGTTATCGTTTTCTCAAAAGAAAAAGTAGTTCTCATTGACCACTGAACCGGTGAAAAGTAACTCTATGCTAAAAATCAGAGGATTCCCTGCAGTAAAGTAACATAAGACTGGTGGGCCGTGCAGGAATTGAACCTGCAACCTACTGATTAAGAGTCAGTTGCTCTGCCAATTGAGCTAACGGCCCATTCAGTGGTTATCAATATACTATGGATAAATAAAGATGTCAACACATGTCACCGCCGGCGTATAATTGACCCAGGAAAGCCGGAATAAAAATGACCCACCCCTTAAGCTATAATCCCTCTAATAGGATTGAAAAGATGGGAGGGATTTTCTATTTTTTTAATCTTACGCCGTAGGCTGTTTTTTACGACCCTCGCGACGACAAGGAAAGGGAGTCGAGGGCGAGGGAAGGAATATGTGGGGTTCTTCCATTGAAAGCGAGGGAAGAAAAAGAAAGGGGTTGGCAAGGGGGAAAAGAATTCCCCCTTGCACCGAGGAAGTGCTTTTCCTTCCTCGGTGGGTTTTTGCTTTTTATGTTTTTTGCTTTTGGGGGTGATAAGGGAATCAGTTTCCACTGGGAGAGGAAAAACGTCTCTCCCAGTGATATTTGTTTTTTATGTTTTTGTTTTTTATGTTTTTGTTTTTTATGTTTTTGTCTTTTAGTTTTTCCGGGGGTTATAAGGGGGCAGAGCCCTTTATAGTTCGGATTCCTGATAGAGGCATTCAGGAATGACAGCAAGGAAAAAACGTCTTCCTCAACGCTGGAGTGCTTTTTTCCAGCGTAATTGGTTTTAGTTTCTTTCATCTATTGTGCTTTCGTCTTTAGTGCCG
>Ga0209508_1002621_pt1 | contig 11509 bp, 10 predicted proteins | sample AD_UKC129_MetaG_FD_184427 | JGI IMG/M metagenome (GOLD analysis project Ga0209508, IMG submission 184427) | Active sludge microbial communities of municipal wastewater-treating anaerobic digesters from Canada - AD_UKC129_MetaG (SPAdes) (version 2) | ecosystem: Engineered > Bioreactor > Anaerobic... | reverse complement strand
GCAGGCTATTCTCCTAAGCAATTTTTGCATAATGTGGCAATCTTCCTTTTTCTCGTTCTCCCTCTTTCGAGGGGGCAAGAGGGAATATAAGGTAAGGGCTTCCCATCCAGAGAGAGAAGAAGAAACGTTCAAGAACCACAGCTCCTTTTTGTCATTTCCAGGACTAATAATTGAGAATACCCTCCTTACCATCATTCGTAAAACCTCTAATCAGGAATTCGGGGATGACGAAGAAGGGGTTATGAGCTTAGCATTATCCATATTTATCTGGTCTGGACACAAAAAGAGGTTTTTGCTGGGTGTGGCAATCCCTTTCAGGGTCAATCGCGAACACTGGGAGAGACGTTTTTTCTCTTTCAGTAGTTTTTGTTTTTTATGTTTTTTGTTTTTGGGGGTTATAAGGGGGTGGCGCTTCTTTTTCGTCATCCCGAGATACAGGCGGGAATCCAAATGCTTTTATTCTAAATAATATAGATTCCTGATAGAAACATTCAGGAATGACGGCAAGAAGACACCCTCACCCTAACCCTCTCCCTTCAAGGGCGAGGGAAAAGAAGATGTAGAGCTCTCCCGAGGAGGGCTTCTCTTTTCGTCATTCCCGAGATCTTTAATCGGGAATCCACGTTTTTAAATACTTATAGACCCCGGCTTGAAAATTGCCGGGGTGACAGACGAGGGGATGATAGAAACATTCAGGAATGACGTTCCCTTCCTGTCATTCCCGAGATCTTTAATCGGGAATCCAGATGCATTTGCCCTCCAATAATTTAGACCCCGGCTTAAGGATTGCCGGGGTGACAGACGAGGGGATGATAGAAACATTCAGGAATGACAAAAAAAGAAGTATAAATACACTCAGGAATGACAAAAAAAGAGGAAAGACACCCTCACCCTAACCCTCTCCCTTCGAGGGAGAGGGGAAAAAGATGTAAAGCTCTCCCGTCGAGGGCGAGGGAAGGAATATGTGGGGTTCTTCCATTGAAAGCGAAGGAAGAAAAAGAAAGAGGGTTCATAAGGGGGAATTCTTTCCCCCTTATACTGAGGAAGATGCTTTTCCTTCCTCAACGCTGGAGCGTCCTTTCCCCAGCGTAATTGATTTAATTTTTTTCATCTATTTTGCTTTCGTCTTTAGTGCCGCAAGCACTGAGGAAGGCTTTTCCTTCCTCAGTAGTCTTTGTCTTTTTGTATTTTTTTGTTTTTTGTCTTTGGGGGTTATAAAGGGGTTTACCCCCTTATAGTTCGGATTCCTGATAGAAACATTCAGGAATGACGTTCCCTTCCTGTCATTCCCGAGATACAAGCGGGAATCCACTGAGGGAGGTTTTTTCTTCCTCAGTAATCTTTTATATTTTTTCAGTCTTTAATTTTTGCTTCTTCCTTTTATTTTTTGTTTTTGGGGATTATAAAGGGGCACAGCCCCTTTATAGTATTTGTAATGGATTTTACGGTTAATCATAACTATACTATAATAGATGAAATTTTGCCAGTTAGTTTCCTGTAGCACAGAACTTTAAAAATGGGAATTATTATAGTATCCCGCAAAACTGATTAGAATGTTAAAAACTTTAAAAAGTAAATTATATCGAAAGTCAAAAACTCAAGGTCGCTGCGCTGGGGTGTTTTCTCCAGCATACTGGTGGATATTTTCCCACCAGTAGTTTTTGTTTATTTGCTTTTTAAGTCTTTGTTCTTTTCTTTTGCTTTTTAGGGGTTATAAGGGGGTCAAGCTCTCTTATAGCCTTCACCTTCACCCTCACCCTAACCCTCTCCCTTCAAGGGCGAGGGAAGGAATATGTGGGGTTCTTCCATTGAGGGCGAGGGAAGGAATATGTGGGGTTCTTCCATTGAGGGCGAGGGAAGAAAAAGAAAGGGGATTCATAAGGGGGAATTCTTTCCCCCTTATACTGAGGAAGACGTTTTTTCTTCCTCAGTAGTTTTTGTCTTTTCAGTTTTTAATTTTTTGCTTTTGGGGATTATAAAGGGGCACAGCCCCTTTATAGTTCAGATTCCTGATAAATACACTCAGGAATGACGTTCCCTTCCTGTCATTCCCGAGATCTTTAATCGGGAATCCAAATGCTTTTATTCTAAATAATATAGATTCCTGATAGAAACATTCAGGAATGACAGACAAGGGGATGATAGATACATTCAGGAATAACGGGTGCGGAGATATTTCCCCTTCTTTTTCTCCCGCCCCTGGAGGGAGGGAGTGCCCGGGTTCCCTGCCAAATAATTGATTTGGCAGGGTGGGTAAGGGAGGGGGAAGTTGCTGAGAAAAAAGATTTTTTGAGGGAAGACACCCTCACCCTAACCCTCTCCCTTCGAGGGAGAGGGGAAATATGTAGAGCTCTCCCTTCGAGGGAGAGGGGAAATATGTAAAGCTCTCCCTTCGAGGGAGAGGGGAAATATGTAAAGCTCTCCCTTCGAGGGAGAGGGGAAAAAGATGTAAAGCTCTCCCTTCGAGGGAGAGGGAAAAAAGATGTAAAGCTCTCCCGTCGAGGGCGAGGGAAGGAATATGTGGGGTTCTTCCATTGAAGGCGAGGGAAGAAAAAGAAAGGGGATTTATAAAGGGGGTCTTTTCCCCCTCATAGTCATTATAATGGATTTTGCGGTTAATTATAAACTTAGAAAAGGTGGCGGTAATGACTTGTTTTCTATTTGTTACCCGGGGAGAATTAGAAGAAAAACTATCCCTGGCACTTTATCATAAAATGAAGGAAACTTATCCTGAGGTAAAAATCCTCTTTTTCAGTATCGACAACCCGGGGATATGGCAAGAAAAAGGATTGGCAGAAATAAAACCTCCTCGGTCTTCCTTTAGAAACGCCATGTCAGGATTCAAGAAATTAACCTTTACTTATTCTGCTCTGGCAAAGAGGAGAAATTTTAAGGAAAAAGTGGTACTCTGGAGCGATAATCCCTCTTTTCTCCTTCCTCTTTTTCTTTTAACCGGTAAAAAAGCTATATACATTCCGGTGATTAAAAGCCTTCGCTTTTCTCTATCCTTCTGGCATACCATTTTCTTTCGCTTTTCTTCCGTAGTTTTAACTAATGACCGGGAACTAGTGCACAACTTACGGAGGAAAAATATGCCAGCCTATTTTGTGGGTAATCTCTTAGTTGATCTTCTTTCCTCTTCTGTATTCCTATTTCCCCATGGGAGAAAACCCATTTATGCCCTGTTCCCTAGAGAAGAGAATTTTTCTTCTGATTTAAAGTTCTTTTTAGATGTAGTAGAAAAAATATCTTCGGAGGTTAAAGCCTACTTCATCTTAGCCATCCCCAGGAAAATAAAAACCCAGGAAGCAAGAGAAGCAGGAGAGAAAAAAGGATGGCACTGGAGGAGAAGTTTAGAGGGAGATACCATGGAAGGATATTTAGAAAAAGAAGGAATTTATTTGAATCTTACCCGCTTTAGAGGAGAAGCACTACGACAATGCAATTTAGCTTTAAGTATCGACGATTTTTCCACCATCCAGGCCACGGGAGCAGGTAGAAAAGTGCTCCCTATTTCTAACCTCAACCCCGACGAGGTGGTCTCTTTAATGCGTAACCCTCAATATCTTTTTGAATATAACCAATATCTCTCTTCCCGGTATGGAAGAGAAGGAGGAATAGAAAAATTATCCACCTATCTCTTGCAGGGGATAGTGGAAGATGAGAATTTTCTCAAGAAATTCTCCAAATAGAAAGGGTGATGAATATGCTAGGATTAGTACCCTGGGATGTAGACCGAAGACTGCAGGCCTTCTTAGAAGAAGACCTGGGATTTGATGATATCACTACTCAAGGATTGGGCGACCTGGGGAAAAATATAGTAAAAGCCAGGATTACGGCCAAAAAAGAAGGAATAATGGCCGGAGGGTTTTTTGCTCTTCGAGTGTTTGCCCTTCTTGACCCCCGGACAAGAACTGAAGCAAAAGTTCCTGAAGGACAACATTTTTCTCCCGGGGAAGTGCTGCTAGAAATAGAAGGGCCAGCACGAGCTATTCTCATGGGGGAAAGAACTGCCTTAAACCTCCTGCAACGCCTCTGTGGTATCGCCACTAAAACTCAAGAACTGGTAAAACTGGTAGAAGACCTGCCGGTGAAAGTAGCCGATACTCGGAAAACCAGCCCGGGGTTGCGGATTTTTGAAAAATATGCTGTGAGATGTGGAGGAGGAGTAAATCACCGTTTGGGGCTCTATGACTGCGCCCTAATTAAAGATAACCACATCGCTCTGTGTGGGTCAGTGAAAGAAGCAATTAAAAAAATCCGCCCTGCTCTTCCTTTTACCGCCAAAATAGTGGTAGAATGTACCACGTTAGTGCAAGTAGAAGAAGCTTTACAAGGAAAAGCAGACGTCATCATGTTAGACAATATGAGTATAGAAACTATCCGGGAAGCAGTTAAATTAGCTAAAGGGAAGGCCACTCTGGAAGCATCCGGAGATATTAACCCCACCAACATTCGTAAAGTGGCAGAGCAGGGAGTAGATATAATTTCCAGCGGTTACATCACCCACCATGCTACCTGGATTGATATGAGTCTGAAAATGAAAGAAAATGTCTGACCGTTATGATGTCTTAATCATTGGTAACGGCATTGCCGGAAGTAGTACTGCTCTCTTCTTAGCTGAAGCAGGAGAAAGAGTGTTACTTCTCACTAAAGGCAAAGGTTTAGAGGATACTAACACCGCTAAAGCCCAGGGAGGAATAGTATTCCGGGGAGAGGGCGACCGTCCCTCTTTTCTCCTTAGAGACATAATGGAAGCCTCGGCGTTCACATCTTATACTGCTAGCGCTCGACTGACATCTCGCTTGGGGCCACCTCTCGTACAAAAATTATTAATTGACCGTTTGCAAATTCCCTTTGACCGAAGGAACAGCGAATGGGACCTTTTCCAGGAAGGAAACCATTCCCTTCGCCGTATTCTCCACATTAAGGATTACACAGGAAAAGTTATTCAGGAAGCTTTGAACAAAGCTGTCTTACGCGAACCATTAATTGAGGTGAAAAAAGATTCTCTGGTGTTAGACCTCATCGTCTCTTCCCGTGATACTCCGGACCCTGAAAATCGCTATCTACCTCTGGAGTGTCTGGGAGCTTATGTGTGGGAGGGAGAAACCCAAGAAGTAGTTCCAGCTTTTGCCTCCGCTACCATTGTAGCTACCGGGGGATTGAGTGAAATTTACTACTATTCTTCAGGAGGCCCCTGGAATACAGGAGATGGTTTTGCTATAGCCCACAGAGCCGGGGCTCGCCTGAGTAATATGGAATACGTGCAATTTCACCCCACCCTCCTTTATACTCCTCAATATTCTTCCTCTCTTCTTATCTCTGAATCAGCTCGAGGAGAAGGAGCAGAACTCATAAATGCAGATGGAGAGCCTTTTATGTTTCGATATCACCCCCGGGGAAGTTTAGCCCCCCGGGATGTGGTAGCAAGGGCAATTTTACAGGAAATGAAAATTCACGAGAGTAATTGTGTTTATTTAGACTTTCGGCAAAAAATGACTCCCGATAAAATTAAAGACACCTTCCCCACCATTTATGAAGAACTTCTCCGAAGGGGAATAGATATCACCCAAGAACCAGCTCCTGTTGCTCCTGGTGCTCATTTTTCCTGTGGAGGAGTGCTCACCGATACCCATGGCAGAACCACCATAAAAAGATTGTACGCTGCAGGAGAAGTAGCTTGTAGTGGTTTGCACGGAGCTAATCGTTTAGCTTCCACCAGTTTACTTGAAGGACTCACTTTTGGATATCGAGTAGCTCGGGATATAGTAAAACATAGTGAAGAGCTTCCTAATTTTACTGTTCTTCCTTTTCGAGGGAAATGGGGAGAACCTCCCCCAGAAAACATTTTACGCAGCCTGAAAGAAATCATCCAGATAAATATGTGGGAAAATGTGGGATTAATAAGGGAAAGAAAGGGACTTTCCCAATCTTTACAGATATTGACCACTCTAAAAAAAGAAATTGCTCACCTCAAAGAAGAATACGGCATATCTCCGGTCCTTTTAGAACTGGAAAATATGGCCGAAACCGCTCTTTTGGTGACAGAAGAAGCATTAAAAAACCCTTTATCCCGGGGAACTCACTTCCGTCTGGACGCTTTTAATCCATAAACGGGGGTAGAGTTCTCCCTTTTTTCTTTCTTTCCTCCATTTTCCCGTACTTTTACCCTCCAATGGTTTACAAGATGTACAAGGTTCAAATTCTTGAGGATTTCGTCGTTGTGGAGAGTCAAATAAAAAGCCCAGGAAGGTTTTTCTTCCAGAAGAATAGACATAAGTGCTTGAGCTAACTTCTGGGAATCATGACGACTGGGATGATGGGAAGAAATAAGGTCCGCCTCTATAACTTTGATGGAAGAAGGTAGCTCTTCACCGTTTCCCTGAACCATCTCTGCCCCCGAGAGAGATAGCTCCTCTTCCCCCGCTTCGCTGGGTGCTCCATTATTTACCAAGATATAGTTCAAGCGCTGAGGAAGAATAAACTGGAATACCGCTTGCAAATGGTCAGAAAAATCATAGCCATCCGTTTCTCCTGGCTGAGTAGTGATATTGCACACAAAGACTAAAGGAGCAGGAGAACGCAAAATAGCCTCTCTCACTTCCTCCACTGCTAAATTACATAAAACACTGGTATACAGACTTCCCGGCCCCAACACTATCAAGTCTGCTTCTTCAATGGCTTTAATCACCTCAGGAGTGGTATGCACCGGTGAGGGTTCCAGAAAAATCCTCTTTATTTTCTTCCCACAGGTACCTACTTGAGATTCTCCCAGAATGATTGACCCATCTTCGCATTCAGCACGGAGAAAGACATTCTGGATAGTAGTAGGCAAAACTCTCCCTCTCACCGCTAAGATTTTGCTGGATTCAAAAACCGCTTTTTGGAAATCTCCAGTAATTTGAGCCAGAGCAGTAACGAAGAGATTGCCAAAACTATGTCCTCCCAACCCGGTATCATCCCCAAAGCGATACTGAAATAGTTCACTCATCAAAGGCTCAGCATCAGCTAAAGCTATCAAACAGTTGCGAATATCGCCAGGAGGCAAAACTCCCATTTCTTCTCGCAGGCGACCAGAACTTCCTCCATCGTCAAAAACTGTAACTACTGCTGTGGTGTTAGAAGTATATTCTTTTAGTCCATGGAGAAGAGAATATAATCCATGCCCTCCTCCAATAGCCACAATGCTTGGTCCTTTTTCCAGCTGTCTCTTTTTGAAAACTTCATTAACTACTTCTTTTTCCGGAAGAGAAGAAATGGCAGTAATAACCGAACGGTTCATTCTCTGCAAGCCATAGACTGCCAGTGCCACACCTCCCGCTAACCATGCCAGACCAAAAACTACAGCTAACCAGTAACGGTTTAAAAACCCGAAGACAAAGTTTCTCCACAGTGCATATATACTTCTAAAATAGGGAGTAGAAACAATTAAACTCACTCCTAAAGAGATGAGGAACACACCCACAATAACCAGAAGCAACCATCGCTTTACCCGCATTCCCGGGTACAGCCACCGCAGATATCGCCTAAAAGGTTGATTCATCAACCTTTCCCCCTTAGACACCAGGATAAAATTTTATATAAACTCTCAAGGTATCAGTATATTTAACCTCTTTTTCATTTGCCAGGTATAATTTTACCACAAACTATAAAAGGAGAAAAACCCTCCTTATAACCCTCTTCTGTCGCCGCAATAAAGCTCCTCATCCATCACCCCGGCAACTTTCGAGCCGTTTTTAGCCTGCCCCTGAATTGTTCTATCGACTATGAGGGGGCTTGCCCCCTCATAGTTCAGATTCCTGATAAATACATTCAGGAATGACAGACAAGGGGATGATAAATACACTCAGGAATAACGGCAAGAAGACACCCTCACCCTAACCCTCTCCCTTCAAGGGCGAGGGAAAAAAGATGTAGGTTCCGTCGAGGGCGAGGGGAAAAAGATGTAAAGCTCTCCCTTCAAGGGCGAGGGAAAGAAGATGTGGGGTTCTTCCATTGAAGGCGAGGGAAGAAAAAGAAAGGGGGTTATGAAGGGGGTATTTACCCCCTTATAGTTCTATTCTCGCTCAGGAATTTCCAGGAGAGAGTTTCCCGCCAATCCTCCCCCATAAGACACCAGGCAAAGAAATCAGCTTCTTTTTCTTCACGGTTTATGATGTACTCGTGGCAGAGAAATATGGGGCGGAACCGATTATTCCAGTGAAAGAAATAGTGTGCTAATTCGTGAAGAATGGTTTTCACTTCTTCCGCTTCTCGCAGTTTTTTATTCACTCCCAGAAAAGTTTGTCCCTGACGTTGAGCCAGAACTCCTTTAAATCCTCGTAAATCATAAAACTCAACAATTATACCCTCCTTTTCTGCTAATTTAAGTGCTTCAGTTTCGCTATTTATCCGGGGAAGGGAGGAAGAAAAACTCTCTATTCTTTTGATACTTTCTGGAGATAAGCTAACCAAGGGGTAAATCTTTAATCCCGGCCCTCTCTTTTTTGCTTTTCTATTAAATATTCCAGAAAATCGATGAGAGATTTTTTGGACTCCTCACTCAACTCCCCCAGATGGTCTAAAAAGATGGTGTCAAACTCTCGAACCACTCGTTCTAATTTCTGGTCTAAACCGGGAGGTGAGGGTTCCAGGTAGCCATACCATTCCAGCAACTCTCTCTCATCTATATTTAAAGCTTTAGCTGCCTTTATCAAATAGTTGGCAGTGGGTTTTCTTTTACCCAGCTCTACGTCAGAAACAGTAGATTTGGAAACCCCCACTCTCTGGGCTAATTTCCTGACCGACCAACCTTTCTCTTTTCTCAGCTCTTTTAACTTTTGCCCTTTGTCCTGCAAGTCACCCATAGTAAACAAATTATAGAACATTCCTCTCTAAAAAGAAAGAGGAATTTCAAAAAATTATTTGTTGACTTACAGGACGTTTCGTCCTATAATAGGGACAGATAAGGAGGCGTTTATGGAAGAAGCAGAGCTATTTCATTACTGGAACAAGTTACTAAAGGAGGAAGGGCTGGGAGTATATAAAGGGGGAAGAGAAATACTTTTACCTGACCTCACAGAAAAATATCCCACACCTGCGAGAGAAAAGAGGAAAAATATTTCTCTTCCTCTTGAGATTCTCAGCCCTCGCCAGCAAGAGGTAATTTATCTTCTCTTCTATGACAGACTAACAGAAGAGGAGGCAGCGGAGAAACTGGGAATTTCTCGCTCCTCTCTTCGCACGCACCGTGATAGAGCTCTAGAGAAACTTAAAAAAGAGCTGGAAAAGGATTGGTGGGAAGATAATAATGAGGTAAAATAGAATAAACTAAAAAGGGAATTGATTGCCTCGCTGGCTACTATTCTAGGAGAGTCAAAAAATTGTGGCAAAAGAAATTCATGTTTCTCGAGTAACGTAGATTTCTCTGGTGCTTATGGAAAAAGGAGTGACAATCCAGCTTTAATAATTATCTATGTTTTTTCTCTAAAAAATAGAGAGCTAAAGTAGTTATAAAACCCTGAAAGGAGAGAGAGTTATGCGAGTAGGTTGTTTAGGAGAGCTCCTGGTAGAGATAATGAGAGACAAAGTAGACGTCCCTTTCGATGTTCCTGGTGTTTTTGTAGGGCCTTTCCCAAGCGGTGCTCCGGCTATCTTTGCTGATTGTCTGGCTCGCCTAGGAGAGGAAGTTTTCTTTGTAGGAGCAGTAGGAGAAGATGACTTTGGAAAAATGATTCTCCGGAGATTAAAAGAAGATGGGGTGGATATCGGAGGAGTGAAAATTCTCCCTGATTTCACAACCGGGGTGGCTTTTGTCACCTATTTCCGAGATGGGAGCCGAAAATTCATTTATCATCTCTCTCGGGCAGCTGCAGGTCAGATATTTCCTTCTGATATCGATGAAGAACAATTTTCTCGTCTGGATTACCTCCATGTTATGGGCTCCAGTATGCTCATTAACGATAATTGCCGTGATGCTTATCTTAGGGCCCTAGAAATAGTAAAGAAAAAAGGAGGGAAAATCAGTTTTGACCCCAATTTCCGTCCCGAGCTTCTGGGGGCAAGTAAAGCTCGGGCTCTGTTTCAGCCCATTGTTAGGGAAAGTTTTGTTTTATTTCCCACCCAGGAAGAATTAGAGGTGTTAAGCGGAGAAAAAGATATAGATAAAGGAACAGCGGTATTATTATCTCAAGGACCTAAAATAATTGCCCTGAAACAAGGAAAGAAAGGTTCTACTATTTTTACCCCGGAAGGAAAATTCGTTATCCCTGCTTTCCCGGTAGAAGAAGTAGACCCCACTGGAGCTGGTGATTGTTATTGTGCTGGATTTTTAGCCGGTCTCTCCCGAGGGTTGCCTTTGATAGAAGTGGGAAGATTAGCTAACGCAGTGGGAGCTTTAGCTGTAACTAAAAAAGGTCCTATGGAAGGAGCGCCCACTCAAAAAGAACTGGAGGAGTTTGGGAGAAAATTTGGAAAAGGAGAGGAAGGTAGTGCTGAGAAGAGATAAAGTAGACCAAAGTTTTATCCGCCGCAAGGCAGAAGAAGAAAGAGTTCCAGTAGTCGATTTCCTGTTGCACAAAATGAAAGAGTTAGAAAAGATAGAAGGGAAACCTTCCAGCCTTTTTGCCGCTTGTCCTAATTCGGAGACGGTTATCAAAGCCGCATTACGTTCAGCCAAAAGAGCCAATGCTCCTATTAAGTTTGCTGCTACCTTAAATCAAGTGGATGAAGATGGGGGATACACCGGCCTTACTCAATCTGAATTTGTGGAAACGGTGAAAATGGAAGCCGAAGCTATAGGCTACGATGGATTAATCATTGTCGCTCTAGACCACGGAGGACCGTGGCTTAAAGACCTACACAGTATAGAAAACTGGAGTTTAGAAGAAACGATGAGGGCAGTTAAAAAATCTCTGGAAGCATCCATAGATGCAGGCTATGATTTTCTGCACATTGACCCCACCGTAGACAAAACTCTTCTTCCCGGAGAAATAATTCCCATAGAGCGGGTAGTAGAGAGAACCATAGAGCTAATAAAACATGCCGAAAACTATCGCCGCAAAAAAGGAATTGCTCCGGTGGGGTATGAAGTAGGGACAGAGGAAGTTCATGGAGGATTGGCCAATCTGGAAGTGTTTGACCGCTTTCTCTACCTTTTAAAAGAAGGGCTATCAGAGGTGTGGCCTATACTCATCGTGGGAAAAGTGGGAACCGACCTCCACACCACTCGCTTTGACCCCGAAGTAGCCAAGACGCTCGCTAAAAGAGCAGCACAATATGGTTCTTTCATTAAGGGGCATTACACCGATTATGTGGAAAACCCTGAAGCCTATCCTCTCTCGGGGATGGGGGCGGCCAATGTAGGCCCGGAGTTCACCGAAGAGGAGTATAATGCTCTCGCTCAATTAGCTCAGTTAGAAGATAAATTAAAAGAAGAAAGGCTCATTGCCCGCCCTTCTTTGATTCTTCAGGTGTTAGAAAAAGAAGTGTACCAGAGTAAACGCTGGCAAAAGTGGCTAACGGAAGA
>Ga0209508_1002619_pt1 | contig 11510 bp, 12 predicted proteins | sample AD_UKC129_MetaG_FD_184427 | JGI IMG/M metagenome (GOLD analysis project Ga0209508, IMG submission 184427) | Active sludge microbial communities of municipal wastewater-treating anaerobic digesters from Canada - AD_UKC129_MetaG (SPAdes) (version 2) | ecosystem: Engineered > Bioreactor > Anaerobic... | reverse complement strand
TTGACACTCCAAAGGCTTAAATTCCCCACTAACGAATGGGTACATATCAATAGTTGCTTTTAGTGCTATGCTATTGATTTACCATAGTTTTTAAGATTTATACTTGCATTTAAGTCCCTATCTATAATGCAGCCACATTCATCACATATAAATACTCTTTCTGATAATGATAAATTGTCTTTTATATGTCCACAATTACTACAAGTTTTGCTTGAAGGATAAAATCTATCTGCAAGTATAAACTTAATATTATTCCACTCACACTTATATTTCATCTGCCTTTTAAATTCGTGGAATAGCTGTTCTTGTATTGCTTTTGATAGCTTTCTATTCTTTAGCATTCCACAAGTATTCAAACTTTCCATAACTACATACTCTGGCTTGGTTCTCGCCAATGATGTAGTTATCTGATTGATATAATTATGCCTTATATTTTTAAGCCTTCTTCGTGTTTTTAAAACAAGGAGTTCTAACTTTTTAATATTTTTAGTTTTTCTGTAACGGACTTCACCTCCTTCTGTTTGAATTTTATTCATTTCATACTTTTTAGAAAGTTTCCTTTGCAATCTCTTAAGCCTTTTCTCAAGTTTTTTAACTTTATTAGATTTATTTATGTTTTTAAACTTTTGTCCTGTGCTTACTACTGCTAAATCCTTTACTCCTAAGTCTATTCCAATACCTTCTGAATACTGTATATTATCCTGCTGTATATCTTTTTCTACCCCTATACTTAACCACCAATTTAATCCATCAAATGTTACTCTTGGATTAGAGTATTTGATGTTTTCACCTACAGGTATTTTATTTATTTCAGCTAACTTAATCCAATTTAGCTTTTGTTTATTTTTCTTTTTAGAAGTAGTTAGTTTTTCTAATTTAACTTGAGTTTCTGTTATAACTATTTTATCTGTATCTTGATAAAAACTTTGTTTACTTCGCTTTTTACTCTTAAACTTTGGGAATTTACTTCTACCTTCAAAGAAATTTTTATATGCTATACATACATCTTTTATTGCTTGTTTTGTAATGTTATTTGAGTAATTATTTAGCCAACTATATTCTTCTGTTTGTTTAAGCTGCGTTAATCTTTTTCTTAGTTCACTATCACTTAAAAACTTACCACCATTTTTATAATTAGTTTGCTGTTGTTCTAATGCAAAATTATATGCCCATCTTGCAACAGAAGCACACTCAAATAATTTTGTCTTTTGTTTATTGTTTGGAAGCAGCATAACCTTATATGTTTTAATCATTTTCAGTCAGCTCCTTAATCATTTTCTTGGCTTTATTTGCTCTTTTTCCTTGCAATTTACAGCTAAATACTGTTATTATTTGAACTAAATCTTCTACAAGTTCTTGTTCTTCGTTTTTCTCTGTATTATCAATTATTTCAATAGTAGTACCATACTTATTGCAAATATTCTCTATTAATTCAAATCCAAATCTAACAAGTCTATCTTTATATAATACTACTATCCTTTCAACTTCACCATTTGTAACCATATCTATAAGTTTATTTAAGCCGTTTTTATTGTAATTAATTCCACTTCCGATATCAGTTATTATTTCAAATTGATAACCTTTTGCTATCATATATTCTTTGACATATTTTATTTGTCTTTCTAAGTCATCTTTTTGTTTTTGACTTGAAACTCTACAATATCCAATTACTTTTTTACTTAAAGGCTTTTTATTGATACCAAGAAAATGATTAAGTTGTTCTTCTGAATAATATCTAAATCCAGATGGTGCAACATAAGCTGGTTTTAATCTATTATCCCTGTCCCAATTTCTCAAAGTTTGTTCTGTTTTACCTATCAGTTTTGCAAATTCACCTATACTATAGTATTTCATTGTTATCACCTCTCTATATACAATAATACCACATTTTTTATAAATTGTATATAGAGTTTTATATTTTTTTATAAAAATATTTTAACAGTTGTAAGCCTCCTATTTCATTACATAAAATATTAGTCTGCCTGGCACAGGTAAATTGTTGTTTCCGTCTATACCTCCTGCAGTTAAATCAGATTCTACTATTGTATAAGTTCCCCCAGGCGTTGAAGCTGAGTTATTTAACCCCTCGACTCGAGTATTCCATATGAACTCCATTATCTGTTTTAATGGGGTTACCCCTTCATATGCTATTGGTACGCTATACTCAATACCTGCTATACATACGTTTGCTCTTTCATCCGTTGCAGAATCTATACCTAATTTCGATGTGTCTAAATTAGTTAATGATTCAAACTCATATTTATCATTTATTACATTTAATACTTTGTATTCTATGTTAGTTATTCTAGCATTATTCACATAAACTCTGAATCCTTTGTATTTTACATATACGTCTGGTCCATCATTGTTTATTATCATTGTATCTTGCCCATTTGCAAAGATAGATGCCAAATTCCACCTAGCTATTCTTTCAATTGTTTGTTTATCTAAATAAGTAATTCCTAAATTTAAAGGTGTCATTCTATTATTTGCATAAGATTCTCCTTGAATATAATTGTCGTATGTCAAGCTTAAACTGCTTGGTATTCCCAAGTAAACCTTTAAATATTCTAGGTTTTCCCATATTCCATGATGATTACTTGCCCACATTCTAAAATCAGTATTTGATAAATATAGGGAATCATATATATCTTCAGGTGTATCCTTATCGTAAAATTTACCTGATACAGCTAATGCTCCAGTTATGCCCATAATATCTGGCATGTTTATACTTTTAGCATCTTCACGTTTATATGTTTCTTGAGAAAAGAAAACGGCCGCCTGTTTGAACGCCATTTTCGATAACATGTTTATTTGATTTCCCACTAATGCTATGTTTAGTATCTCTATGAATAAAGCAGATATGACTATAGCTACAATAGTCCCTATTAAAACTTTAAATATAGTCTTGACAGCCAACTAGTACCCTCCTAATCTAAATCAGGATAGTACCTCAATCCAGGTACGTTATACTTAATTACTATATTAGTATCGCTATTATCTATTTTATCTTGTCTTGCTTGCTCTAACTCTGCATCTGTCCTATAACCACCAAAATTATTAGTGGAATTTAAACCTTCAAACTCTCCATGTATTTGTTCCGTAGGCATTAAAGGCCAGATGAAATTATATTTTGCCTCCACGCCTATTGTTATTTCTTCTCCGTACTGCTTTCTCTCAAAAGTGGTGTCATCAGTAAACTTTACGTTACTTAGAACTCCAGTTTCTAAGCTATTTGTCATGTAATATTGTAGAGTAGATTGCTCATTTGGAGGTATGTAATTATTTTCAACACCCGTTTGCAATGCTACATAGGATACCCCTAATAATTTCATATAAGACAATAGAAAAGCAAATACATTAAATACTGCATAGCTCGCTAATATAATAATTGGTACTTTAATGAGCGTTTTAAATATAGTCTTAACGCCATCTCCCATAATTACGCCTCCTAGTATAAAAGAAAAGCGCCAATATGGTTTAATTGGCGCTTATAAAACTCACTTTAGTGAAAACCTTCAACACTAGTGAATTCATCTGCTGCGGCACCGCCAGGAGTATGTGCGCCAGGGTCTTTTCCAACGGAATTACCACTAACACTGTCTCCGTTGAAATTGAAGTTCAACCCTGTAGCCTTAAATATTGCTCCTTCTACCGCATTTATTACCTGATTTGTTACGTTAGGTAACAATCTATTTAATACGATTGCCCCTGTTAACACTAATGCCACTATCGTTATTAGTATTACGAATATTTTCTTAACCATTTTTTAAACCTCCCTCTACTTTAATACTGCTATATGTAACTTTAAGTATTTATTTAAGACCTAATAATCCCTTTATCAATGATAAATCCGGCAGATATATTGCCATTGCGCTTAATATCACTTGCACTAATAAGATCATCAATACATTAGAAGCCGCCCTAGCCCTTCCAACTAGTTTATTTACTCTCTTTTCCATTGTCCTTCGTTTAGCTTGTATTAGTTCTTCTCTAAAACCGATGAGTTCTTGTCTAATATCTCCACCATCTGCCAACTGCCTTATTAACCTCATTAACTTACATACTTCTGGTATCTCCCTATAATCCCTTGCTATATACTTAGTCGCATTATACTCTCCATATGTTTCTATATGATTAACACAATTATCAACAAATCTTTTCATTTCGTCTGAAGAAGTTGTTTTCGCATATGACTTTAATATTTTATCAACAGGAGTATTCCCACCTAACAGTAACACATAGTGTAGCATTAAATACATGTCTGCGAAATTCTCTCTAATCTGTCTATCTTTATCAGCGACTACTGCCCTTAGTATTAGATTTGGAAGTATAGATGTTGTAACTATTATAGATATCATTAAAACTATTCCTAGCATAGAATTTAAAAACACAAGAATGAATAAAGCTAACGCTAAGAGCACAAACGATGTAAACCTTACTATAGCATTAAATTCCTCTGCCGATAAATAACGAGAACTCCCAGGCGCCTTTAAACCTGCTCTATTTATATTGTATTGGTAATAATCTACCATTATTGATGTAATCCTAAAAGGAGTTCCCTGTACAAAATTTGTTAACTTACGTAAAAGTTTATTCCACCTTAATATGCTCCTATCTCTTTGTTTTAATTCCTTAATATTAGTTATTTCTGTTCTTACTCCCTGCTCCCTAAAGAGTGACCTCTTCTTAAAAATACTCATTATTAGTATTACCATTATTATAACTAATAATAAGTATATTAAAATCTTTACATAAGGCAATACCTTAAAAGCATTTATTACATAATTATTCAAATCGCTCGATTGCCTTGTAAACATTTTGACCTCCTCAAATTTCGCTAGCCCTTATATAAGTTAAATAGACGAATATTCCAACTAAAATCAATAAATCTATTGCTATTATTATTTGACCAATTGGATTATGTAAATAGAAGTTCCTTACCACTTCGAAAGCCGCCATTATACCACCTAAGAATGTAAATATCATTATCGCCACTACTATTATATTAGCTGTTTCTTGCTCCAGCTTTTGCTTCATATCTATGCGCATTTCAGTTTTAATATTATTGACCTCTACTACGTCTTTAAATATACCTATTAAACCATGCTCTTCTTCCAGTTCGAATACGATGCACTTCTTAATAAAATCGTCTGCTGTTGAGCCTAAATTGTTACTTAACTCTAGCAAGGCTGTTCTTATATGGTAGTTTTTAATCGTTACATTGTCTAAAAAATCTTCGAACTCTGCCCTTACTAAATTTGGCATCATGTCAATTGTATCTCTTACAGCTACTACCACTCCATCTTTAATGTTATTTGATATAATATTTTCTGCTTCTATTATAGCTTCAATTCGGGCGTCATGTGTTATATTAGCCTTTGTATACAAACCACACATGATACCTGCAAATGCTATTGGAGTTATTATTATAGCCATTGAAATATTGTTGAATATTAACTTACACCCTATTATCGAAGTTATTATAGAAATTACAACTACTATGAATAGAAATTCATAAGGTGTTGCGCCTTTCTTTTTTAACCCAAGATCTATTATAATGTCATTTAAAAACCTATATATTTTCACCTGCATTCGTTTTTCTGTTAATTTTCCTATTACTATATCCCTATGATATCTTTTTTCTCTTTTGTGGATTAGCTTACCTATTTTAGATATTAGCGTTTTTGTGATAGTTGTTAACAAAGCTAATATATCAATGTTCAATATCTTTACAACTATTATAGCTAGCACTATTAAAACTAATACTGCTATGCCTATAATTGTACCTGACTTATTAGTAATATTAGCCACAGTATTATTCATGGCGTTATTCTTGCGCCCTCCTTATTTTCTTACCATAGTTAATTATATTTTCCCCAGTATATGTCTCTATTTCATCATAAGTATCAGATGGTGGTTTTAATAAAAAGTCATATTGGGATTTGCTTATTGCTCTATACTTTAATTTCATTATTGTTCTTTCACTTAGTTGCCCTACTCTTTTGTGCCTGCCTCTAATATTTACTACTTTGCCGTATTCATCATACTCATGTTCATCTGCCATCTCATAAATAAATAAGTCATTTACTATTGCTTTATTAGGATTATTGCTATCAACTCCTATTATTTCTGATATTTGTACTATTTTTCTAGTACCATCTCTCATTAGCATTTGCACTATTACTATATTTATTTTGTCTGTTAACTCAGCCAATACTGATTCAGAAGGCTGATTACCACTCTCAGCTAGATAAGCGGTCATATACCTTTGAATTGCGCCTTCTGAATCATCAGCATGATATGTTGCATTTATAGGGTGACCTGCTTGCATTATAATAAGTCCATTTTTGAATTCTATGTTTGCCCTTAACTCTCCAAAACAGACTAATGTAGGAGATAATCTAAGTATATGGTTTTGTACATTTTCCATCGTATTATCAGTAGGAGATGGATTCTCTTTTTCTTTCGCTTCTATATGCAATACATCATTGTAAACTCTACCTGTTGCGTCCCTCTTTCTTAGGTCTATTTCAGAAGGATTCTGTACAACTATTGTACGTATATCAGGAGGAGTTGCCTGAAGTATAGCATTATTTGTTGTAGTTTTACCAGATGCTGTTGGTCCAACTGTCACAAAAGTAAGTCCGCCTTCAGGTAGTAATGCTAAGAACCTTCCCATGTTGTCTGATAATGTACCATGCTTTATTAAGTCAGGCAACTCCAGCTTTAACTTTCTGAATTTTCTTAATACAAAAGCATGATAACCAGAATTGCTGAGATCTTCAGGGTCAGGTGATAATGCACTACTATGTATTGCTGCTACTCTATAGCCTTCCACTGTTCTTGCGTTTACTATTGCATCTTTAGGGGTTAATCTTACATCTCCTAGGAGTTTTCTTAAAATAATATCCTGTTGTTCTACTGAATCAAATGATAATATACGACCTTCCTTATCAGTTAAATCTATGCATCTTCCCTTTTTCTCTACTTTTATTTCCTTACCATTAGCACGTATTTCATAAATATCAGGGTCTAGCATGGCTGCTGTCAATATACTATAGTCTGTTATATCTTCTATTAACCTGTCTATTAATTTATTAGTATCAGGTCTATTATCTTCATCTACATACCCCTCTACTAAATGAGGATGACTCATAACATAACTAATTATTAACTCTTTTATAGCCTGCCTCTTTGCTTCAGGCTCTAAATCTCTATATGTTTCAGACCTTTCCTGAATATATCGTCTGCACTCGGCTATAACGAATTCTATGCTTTTAAATATATGCTCTGTTCCAATAGCCTTTGCACCACGTTCAGCTTGTATGCTTAATAATCTTCTTATATCCATGTTTATGCCTCCCTATAACTAGCATATACTAGATTATTTATTGTTTTTGAACTCTCCTATTTCTAGTATTCTTGTCGCTAGTCTGTTCATTTCATCCACATAAAATGCTGCGTTTCTAGACATAGATGCTCCTTTTTCACAGAATATTTCCCCTTTAAGAGCAGATTCTTTTATGGCTAACTCGAAGGGGAAATTTGCTATTACTTCTAAATTCAATTTTTCAAATGGATATTTTGAATAGTATATACTTGTTCTAGCATTGAATACCACTTTCACTTTATTATATGCTTCTATACCAGAGAGTGTCGCATTTCTTCTCATTCGTTCCATGTTTGAAATGCATGCTATATTTTCATCCCAAACTGTATAAATGTGGTCTGCTCTATATAAAGCGGTATTTACCACATCAGATTTTATATCATTCGGACAGTCCATTATTATCATATCAAATAGCGGCCTTATCTTTTCTATAGCCGCTTCAAAATTCTTTGAACATAGTTCTGTATCGCAGTTGATTTCATCCATTAACGTCCTATTATTTGCTACAAGAACTGATATATCCCCTTTTGATTCTATGCTTTCACCTATACTATTCTTCCCAAGTAAAAATGAAACTAAGTCAGGCTTTTCTACAGTTTGCTTTACTCTAAAGTAATTATGCTGAATAGGGTATGCTATGTTTAAATCTATTACAAGGATAGTTAATCCTTTCTTTTTTAAGGTGTATGCTAAATTAGCTACTATTGTAGATGTCCCTACTCCACCTGCAACACCTACAAATGCTATTAAGTTATCTATAACCTTTGGCTCGTGCCTTATTGGCCCACCTGATAATTCCTTTATAAGATTATCAGTGGTATCTGAAAGTATTTTGGATATATTACTATCACTACCATTCTGCCAATTAAACATTTCTGACCTCCTGTTTTACTCTATTCTTTGAGGCATTGATACCTTGAATTTCACATTGCCCTTACTCAAATAGAAGTAATATCTTTCTTTTTCTTCAGGCGTAAGCGCTAAAAGTAAAGTTGCTGGAGTAGTTCTCTCCTGAAATGATTGTGTAGCTTCTAACTTTGCCTGGTCCCAAATAGATAATCGTTCGTAGTTTGAATAAATATCTAAAATTGATTCACCCTTGCTGTTTAACAAATCAGCTATCATTATATCTCCAAAGACTGTCTCGCTCTGATAGATTTCAACTGTATTGTTTACAGTACCTCCAAAGCCATCACTCTCTGGTACAGTCACTTTTTCAGTGAAAATTGCCTGTATATTTAGCCTATCCCCTGGCTTTAAGAATGTTTTAAATGCATCAAGTTCTCCCCTTGCTATTTCTAATGGCACTAGCTCTTTACCAGGGAAACTATATAATACATTATCCGTATTATCTACCCTTCTTTTGATGAAACTCCTATATTCAGCATAAGTATCTTTCTGTAATGGATATGCTGCAAATGAATTTAATATTTGATTTCTCTCTTCCCAAAGTATTAGCCTTCTTTTCTTTTGTCCATTAGAATCCACTACCGCATATTTCTCAAATTCACCTTCTAATATATCATATGGTTTAAGTAAATCTTCTGTTATAACTTGGTTCTTATAAACTGGTTTTGCTATCATTACAATGGTGACTGTCCTTTCAGCCTTCTCCCCTATTTGTATTACCCACATTATTAGCCCAGCTGTTATACCTATAATTAGTAACAATAGCAATAGTTTTCTTGCTTGATTAGCCCTTGGTCTATTTATCCCTACACCTGTAGTGTTTGATTTCTTTTTAGCTATTTTCATAGTACATTGATGCCTCCTCAATCTTTAATATTTCTAACATATATGTTTACATCTCCGCTGTATTCCATATAAATCTCCACAAATTTAGTATTGATAGTTTCAAATGAAATACATGTTAAACCAAATATTCTATATTTGTATACTGAGCCTTTCTGCTCTATAAACTGCAAATTCCTCGATAAAGCTACAATGCTTATCGATTCTTCACTTGACAACTTAGAATTTGCTACTGCTAGTTGCCACAACAAACCTTGTCTTTTGAATTCGTCTATATCTGATATGTGGTACTTTCCTCTTTCATGTAAGGGGATATCATCCCCCATTGTGACATATGGCCTAGTGTCTACACTAGATTCTATAGTTGGTAATTGCTCTAGTATTTGTTTCAATTCATTTACTTTAACCTTAAACCCAAAAGCTGTTTTATGCCCTTGAGCATAAATACCTTCTCTATAATCCTCAAAGAATTTTCTATAGTCCACATCAGCTAGCCTACCCCTAAAACTGCCCTCAGCTATTCCATCTATGACTAAATAAACTGCTGCGTTTTTATTTGTCTCTTCACACAACCTTGTAGCTAGTACGCCACAATAACTTTTACTTATACCAGTATTTGTTATATCCTTAACTACATATGTATCGTACAATTCTGTATTGTCTAAATAACTATTCATTACCGCCTTTTGTGAATCCTTAAAAATCTCTAATTTCCGTATATCATGAGGTCTGTTTAATATTATATCAAGTACCATAGCGGATTCTCCAGCCCTTATGGCTCTGTTAAGCATAGGAGCTAATGTAAAGTTTATAAAGGATTTGCTCAAGTACTTAGCCCACGGATTTAGTTCGTTCATAATGATTTTTAAACTTGGCTCTATATCTAAGCTATGGACTGTTTTCTCCATATAATATTGATTTCTGCTATTTGATAATGGTACAACATCAGTTAATAATGTTATACCTACCCATTGATATAGCATAGCCGTTTCTAGTATATCAGATGTATTATAAGCTAATTGGTATAAACGTAATAATTCATAAAGAACTAAACCACCTGACATTCTCTCCTCAGCATAATATGGCTTTACATATTCCTTTGCTCCCCCTAAATTATTACTTATAAATTCATTTATCGCTCCTACATCTAAATTGTCTATCATGTTGTTAACTATTACATATTCGCCACCTACTGTTTTTCCACTTAGTTCATTATGTAATACTTCATGGTGGTCTACTACCAATACATCGCAATTCATTTGTTTAATATAATCTATATCATTAGTACCAGAGTCTAATATTATAAGTAAACCTGTATTAGACTTGGCAAAATAGTCCACATGCCTCTGAGATACTCCATGGTCTTTTTCTCTATTGATTAAAAAGCCCGCCCTGCTAAGAGCACCCTGAGACAGCAAGAACTTATATAATATATAAGTGGAGCCTATTCCATCAATATCAACGTCTCCATGACCAGCTATAGGCTTATCCCCAGTTATATGTTTATGTAACATTTTTAATGCTTTATCAGCATTGAAAAATGCTATATAGTCAGGTTTTTCAACCTTTTTATTACCTACTACAGCATCATAGTCATCTACTCTGTCAGCTATAAATGTATACATCAAACCCTATCCTTCTGTTTTATATTTAATATAGCTATTATCTGTTATATAACAAGCCTATTAAATGTTATATTTTTTACATTTAATAATAGAAAAATTGCTTAATCTATCGTCGATTAAGCGATTTTCTATTGCATATCTACAAGTTGTATTTGATTTACTATATTTATATAGTGTTTATTGTTCCATATTTTTAAGCTCTTACTTAGAACTATCTGGTTTTATGTTTTTGATTGTCCCATAAACTGTTCTGTTTGGTAGCTTAACATAAGCTGCATAATAGTATTTCTTTCCTATGGTATCTCCTAACTCTATAGTCATTGTATAATTACGTCTTAGTTGCCCAATGTCCAGCTATGTCTTTAAATGGTTTAATCTCGTTATTTTTCGCTGCTAAAACGTTTATTGGTATTAGTTGTAATACCAACATAACAGTTAGCAGTATTAAAATTATTTTGGCTAATTGTCTACGCATTACTAACACTGCCTCTATCCCAAAATTTTAATAACTAGATATACTATTGTATAAATTTCCATTTATTTTTTCTTTTTTATGCTATTATTTAAGTTTAAAACATAAAAAGACTAAGCATTTTTATATGTATGCTTAGTCGTGAACTACCGCCACTTATAGAAGTGACAGCTTCGTGGTCAAGGTAGCTTTTGCTACCAGATTCCCCACGCTCAAAGGGCTGTTCCATCCCCGCATATACCATCTACATGGCTAATTAGCTTGGTTT
>Ga0209508_1002618_pt1 | contig 11511 bp, 7 predicted proteins | sample AD_UKC129_MetaG_FD_184427 | JGI IMG/M metagenome (GOLD analysis project Ga0209508, IMG submission 184427) | Active sludge microbial communities of municipal wastewater-treating anaerobic digesters from Canada - AD_UKC129_MetaG (SPAdes) (version 2) | ecosystem: Engineered > Bioreactor > Anaerobic... | reverse complement strand
GTGTTTCGGCCAGTGTCATGAGGCGCATGCTTTCTTTCTGGGAAAGGAGTGGTTTATCCAGAAGTTCAGCCACTTCCGCCTTATACTGCTCAAAAATATCGTTGCTGTTTAAGGCGACAATATTATCTTTGAGCAGTGATAATATGTCATTAAACATACTATCGTCCTGACCGAAATTCCTTAAGCCTTCATTAGAGAGATTGCCTTCCAAAATCCCTGCAGCATTTAGTTTACTGCCAATAAGCTGGAAACACTTCTCTTGAAGGGTGTCCTTGTAGCACAGGAAAATAATCTTTACTGGATCAGTCTGTCCTATGCGCCAAGAACGGCTAGAAGCCTGTCTTACCGTGGCCGGTATATACCCGGTCTGCATCCAGATGATGGTTTGAAACTCAAGCAGATCAAGTCCAGTTTCAACCAACTCGGGATGACAGATAAGAACATTAATTCCTTCTTTGACCTTGCTTTTAACCCATGCTTCCCTTTTTCGGGTTGTGGTCGTTGTTGATCTCAAAGCCTGTACTCTGGCGCCAGGCACCTGCGAACAAACCCATTCCAGCCGCGGGATATGGTCTCTAATGTTGGTATAAGTAGTGAAGACTAAACACTTCCTGCCTAATTCCAGTTCCGCTTTAAGTATTTCTTGTAGTTCCTTTTCTTTGTTGTAAACTTTATTTCGATCCATCTGTGGAATAGGTAAGTATAGTGAATAGTCCGGTTTAACTACGTTGATCGCCTCCTGTCCGTCCACTATGTCCGGAAAAGATAGACAGGTATGAAGCATGATACTGGCTACCTGGCTACCTCCTTCCCTTATTTCGTGACGGAGCCGATCTTCTAAATCATGGTAATGTTTTGCTAATTCCTCGTCCATTTCCACCACGTTTACATATTCTTTCTTGGGTGGTAGATATGGAGCCACGTCAGATAGCTTCAAAAAACAGGTGCGTTCTATAAGCCATTCGGGAAAAGTGTTAATGGTATACCCCGGCAATGGCTTTACCTGCACCTTTGTGTTTTTAGCCCTTGAGCTTGCACCATATTCACAGTCGCCCTTGCTCTTGATGGTCTTGAGCCAAAAACCGTACTCGTTTTGAAATTTTGTTCTGGATTCTTCGTCATGGTTAAATCCTTTGGCTTTGAACTTAACCGGTTCCAGTCTCCAAAGTAGATAGTACAGACCGTTGGCATATCCATCAGCCAGGGTTCCTGTCATAGCTACCACTTTTTTAACTTTACTTATCACGCCGCCGAAGCCTAATCCTTGGGCAGTTGAGCCCTTGTACTTGTGTACTTCATCGGCAATGTAGTAAGTAAAAAAGCCTTTAGGAATTCGCTTCTTGATAAGATCTGCAATACTAACCTTGCGATAACCTTTCCTGTTGTTATCGGCCTGCCATAACATTTCATGGCAAAGCCGACACTTGTGGTTGCGATTATTGTGAATAGTGAAATCTTCCGGTGTCATTTGAATAAAAATTGTGTCACCATCAATTTTAGTGGGATAGGTCAGTATATTACCGCATTTAGGACAAACTGCAACGTCTATCATTCGATAGACGTTATTTTCTGCGTCCCAGGCTCGTTTCTTCTTGGTCAGTATACCAGGGCGACTGATATAACCGCTGCGCAGAGCTTCATTAGAAACTATCCAATATTCTGGTTCCTCAAGCGTATCTGCTTGGCGCCACTGGTTATAAAATTCCTCCCAGGGTTTATGTTTTTCACCAAAAAGATAAATCTTGGCTTGAGGTATCACTATTTCAATTTCGCGTGCCCACTTTTCTACCAAGTGGCCGGGACAAGTTACTATAGTCCGGTAAGGTTTTCCTCCAGCATCATAATGACATGCGGCAATCCCTATTGTTGTTTTTCCGACTCCCATTTGCCCCGAAATAATTACATAGCCTTTTTCATTCATGCTTTTGGAGGCTGCTACTGCAATGTCTTTTTGCTGGGGGAACAACTTGCGCCCAAGTTTATCAAAAAACTCATTTTGATACTCTCCGGGCATATGCAGATACCTTACCCTTTGGCCGACTTTATCCCCGATTGACTGAGCATAGCGTTCTATATAATCCGCTATCCCTTCGATCCCGTCTAAGATCTCTTCCGGTGTATTATCTTCTTCGAGATATGATGCTATAATCTTTTCTGCTTCTTGTAGGAACAGATCCGTAAATAAAGCATTGGCTAGATAGAATTTTGCGGCCTGCAATTTCAAATGAGGGCTGTATATTCTGCACTTCGTGAAATATCCAATCTTTTCACCAGCTTGTATAATCCGGTCCATACACTCATGAAACTCTTGATCTATTGGTGTTGGACTAGGTACATTTAATTCCCTTAAGTGCTGGTATGCGCGTACATGCAGATCATCCTTTGTTATTCCCCACAACAAATTCTCTTGCAATATAAAGATTTGCAAGCCTTGCTCGGTTTTTACCTGGGGTAATAACTTGAATGATGCTATCGGTTTATACAAGATAGCGCATAGTTCATCTTCCTGAAACAACCGAAAGGTTTTAACCAGTCTTCGGGCCGAACCATCCATGAATTCGGCGCGAACAGACTTAACGGAAATTTCCGGTCCTATTATGGATAGAGCTGCAATATTTTGTCCTCTTGTAACTACAAAATCGGAATAAACTTTTACTTCCCTATTATCGAGGATATACAACTTTCCACCCCTTTCGCCTGCCCGAAGGCAGGCGTTTAATCCTGCCTCCGGGGAGGCTGAAAAGAGCAATTACCGTATAGTTGCTATTCGGGAGCCATTTTCCCCCGGTTGCCGGGTGAGTATGTGGAATACAGTTGATGATACCTTCTGAATTTTGGTTATATCATCTCCCGTGTCCAAATCAACCTCATGTGAAGTTACTTCATGATTTTCGTATCTTCCTAAGAGGTAATGTCCCGGCATTTTCCCGTCAACATATCCACCTACGGCTAATAAGGCTAATAAAGCCTTATCTAGCAGGTAGGGAGCTGTTAACTGTCCCTGTAATACCGGCTTACTTTGGGCCTGTAGCACGGAAATAGTCTGGCTCTCATATAGGGCTAATTCCGCATCATAATGGTTTACACGGAATACTTTTACTGCCCCTGGGTTAATCGCAGGTACTTCATATAACGGCTTTTCTTGAAAAGCAAGCTCAGGCAGCTCACCTTTAGTTATGCGAGCTATCTGTTTTTTGAACCACTCCTCAGAAGCCGTCACTCGTTCCCGGGGCTTTTTTACGCCAAATATTACAATTTGACTAAACTCCTGGAATTCAGGTTCTGGGTACTTGAATACTTTTAAGTCCCGGTAGTTTTCCAATAAAAACTGTAAAACTGCTTCTCCCCTGTGCTTAAACAGGGTTATCGGTACCAAGTATTCCAATACCCCTCTAGGAGCCAGATAATTTGTGGCACGGTATAAAAATAATTCTTCGTACCGTTCGCCACCACCCGCTACCCAATCATACGGGGGATTCAAATGGATGAAGCCAAACGCCCGGTTTGAAATTGTGCTGTATTCAAACGGGCCGGCCAGCACCTTTATAAAAGGTCTGTTCTTGGCTTCCAATGCTCTGGTTGTGTGTAGTTCCATCCCAAACAGAAATTGGCCTGGACAGATTTCTTCCAGAGCATCCCCTGGACCGCAGCAAGGGTCAAATACTGTTGTTCCCGACGCAGGAAAAGACAAATACGACCGAATCATCGGCCGTATCCTTTTTTGAGTCGGGAAATACTGCATATTTGCTTGCGCAGCTAACCTAGACAATAATCAACCTCCTTCCCCAACTTAATGGGATTTTTTTATTTTGCACATAAAAAAAGCCCTCCTTACCGAAGGGCGCACCTATGCAAGTACGAAAAATTCAAAATTTTTGACCCCCACTCTTTGAATTCTTCGTTGATGGATATAATTAAGTTGTTTATAGTGACTACCCCTATTGTACTCATTTTGATTATACTTTTCAATTGTGACTCTAAATTAACTATTTTGGCATTCTGTTGGCAGTCCCCGATTTTGAGCGTAAGGTATCCTGCAGTGCGCTTACTGGAATATAAGTCACACTTTCTGGCGGTGTATATATCTCCCCAAAATCATTATTTGGGGTTTTCTTTTTATCAATTTGCTGCGGAGTAGTAATACCCCGTTTTCCCCAATCTTTGAGTATTGCAATCATGTAGTCTATTGTGCCGGCTTTCGAATGTGCAGCGGTCAATTCGCCGGCCTTAAATATCATTTCCTTGGAAAACTTGGCCCGCCACTCACGGTATAGATTTTGTTGAGCCTGGCCTCTTAACTTAAGTCCGGTAAATCTTTCAAATTCTTCTATTTCCGGATCTTTATCTATACTGGGGTAGAATTCCCCGGCAAGTATCCGACTGATTACAGAGCGAGTATCTTTCGCCAGTATTCCTTTTGGACTTACAATCTTACCCTGCTCCTTCTTTTCCTTAAGGGTCTTGAATACAAGCTCTATTTCTTCTTCCGTATATTCCAATAATATCTGGGCTATATCTGCCGAAAGATCAACTCCAAATATTTTTTGGAATTTCGCCATGATTTTTTGCTGGTCGTCTTCAACAGCAGCATTATTATTTATAGTATTACTATATATAGTATTATTAGTTGCCGGGTTCCCGACGACGGTTTCCCGTTGACGGCTTCCCGTTGACGGCTTCCCGTTCATGGATGAAACTGCGGTCTGACAAGGGGTTTCGGGTTTGTTATTATTTTCCATACCTGGTTCTGATAAATCCTCATCTAATTCATACTCATCCCCAAAATCAAATGGACGGTCAGTAAATATGTATTGATTATGAGTGAAACAGCCTTTTCCTGTGCGGCCTTTAATGATTAATAAATATCCACGTTCTTCCAACCGCTTTAATATGCCATTTACGCTTTCCCTGCCATTGGCATGACTGTCAATCAGGTCGTGCTTATAAATTGTCCATCCGTCAGGCTTACTCATTACATAAGCAAGCAAGCCAATATCTTCGTACCTGAGATGAGGATCATTAATCGGTTCGTTATCCAGCATTGTGAAAGATCTTCTTCTTACTTTTCTACAAATGTCAGCCATTACTATTCCTCCCACCAAAAATTCTTTTTAGGCGGGTTGCGTTAACTGTGTATGCTGGTTATAATGGAATTGGATATTATTCCATTATCTCTTGTGCGCATTCACATTTAACACAACATTCCACCAAAGCCGCGAACTCTCTGTTACCCCAGGGGGTTCGCCTGTTTTTTGCATAAAAAAGACCCCAAGGGGTCTTTTGGTATGTTTTTATGTATTTTACAAGCGCTTCTATCGCCTATATATTGCGGGTTAAAGGGCTATATACGGTCGTTGTAATTGACTTCTCGTTTTCTATACAGCGAGCTGCATAGGTAGCCAGCCGTACTCCCCTTTCCTCATTAAAAGTCTTGATAGCTTTGATAAGGCCAATGGTCCCAATAGAAATAAGATCCTCCATGTCCTCGCCGCTGCTGTCATACTTTCTCACTACATGGGCAACCAACCGCAAGTTGTGTTCAATCAGCTTGTTGCGGGCCTCCTCACTTCCCGACCTCATCTTGTCCAGATACATGCGTTCATCAGCTTCATCCAAAGGCTGTGGGAATACCTGATTATTCAAATAACCGAACAGCAGCAGGGTTCCCTTCACCAGGGCGGCTATTGCCAGAGCCCAACCCAGGATGGCCAAGATACCACCTCCACCAAAATTGAGCGCTTTATACTATATGCCGGTGGATGGTGAATTGTGCTTGAAAATGGAGAGGAAAGATCTGGTGGGACTCGAATACCAAAAATATAAACAACTTGATCGCAGTCAATCTGGCCCACCTCAAAAAAGACCTGGAGGCTGCGGGGTTAGAAGAAGCAATTATTTGCCGGGATAATCACTACATAATTTGCCGGGACAAAATGGAGTATGATATCACTCTATTGGAAAAGACCTATGCGGAATTTCAGTCCCAGAATACAGAAGAATTGGCAGCCCAACTGTTAACTCTCTATAAAGGAGAGTATCTCTCCGGATTTGAAGCGCTTTGGGCTGCCCCTCAAAGGATCCGGTACCGTAAAATCCATGATGAAGCCCAAGCTTACTTGAACAACCTGTCCGCCCGCAATCTTTAAAGGGAGGCTAAAGGCTCCCCTACAATCTAAAAGGGTGTTTTTACATTCATCGTGGCCTGTTCATCACTATATTGGGGTTCTTGGAAAGGGCTTTCGCAACAATCCCGTAACGATACTTTAGCTACTCCAAAAAGAAGCATACGTAGCTGGGGCTTTAGCTTCGGCTTTGCCTATATATACTATTAGCGGAAGCTTCAGCTTCCGGCTATAATACAGCGGGAAGTCACCCTCCCATTCAAATCACTCATAATTCATAACCTATGAAAAATTGGCACCATTTGGTCAAAAGTGGCGTAATATTTTACCCCTGCACGCCGGGCTATTTCCATGGCATCATCAAGACGATAGGCGATATATTCAGGTGAATGCGCATCTGAGCCAAAGGTAACAAATTCACCGCCCAATTGCACATAGCGGCGCAACCAATCCTCTCCCGGCGGATCCAATTGGCCCAGGCTGCGGTAAGTGGCGGTATTCACTTCGATACATTTGCCCAGAGGAATAATATGCCTGAACAAGGCATCAATTTCATCAGGAGCATAACGGTAGAACAGCCGGGAATCCATTTCCGAATGGACACCCTTGGCCGGAAAATCTATATGGCCTACACTGCAATACAAATCCGGATCCAATCGTTTGATACCGCTCAAAATGGTACTGATATATTCCCTAAATGCTTGGGGCAGGGTTTTTCCTGCATAGAAAGCAGGTTCAAAGGGATCAATATTGTTAACGGTATGAGCGCTGGCCAGCACGAAATCCCAGGGCATCGAGCGTAGTTCATCTTCCAGTTCAGGAAAATACTCTTCCGCCAGCGCAATGCCAGCTTCGATTCCAAATTTTATTTTGATACTGGATGAGGTCAATTGAGCGAATCGCTCTTTATAATCCTGCAAATTAAGATGCCAGTCTTCCCCTCTATAAAAATGGAGTTCCAAATGTTCGGTAAAACATATCTCTTCCAGTCCTAGCTCTTCAGCTCGCCGGACTTGTAGAAAAGGACTGGTCGAACTATCGGCTGAAATAGAAGAATGCAAATGATAATCACAACGCATTAGAGCAACACCTCCTAGAAAATATCCTTCCTGCCGATGAATTTGTGTAGGGACAAAATAACTGAATCCAGTCAATCTGCTCTTAATGTTAAACAAATTCGTTCTTATTAACAATAGAAAGAACTTGCATTACCATCTCCAATTATGGTTTCTTAGTTGGCTCCTACCATCACTCTTCCAGTCTGCCCCTATAACTTGAATCAAAAGTGCAGTGCCGGTTCAGACTAAATTAAAAAAGGTGGGTTTACCATGAGAGTAGCCATCTTAGGGGCAGGCTTTGCTGGTTTGGCCTGTGCACGGCATCTCGAACAGAATGGAATTTATCCGGATATTTTCGAAAAGCGCCACCGGGTGGGAGAACGTTTTCCCAATATGGAAGCAGTTATGCATCTCATGCACCGACCTATTGAAGATGCTCTAGTCTATATAAATAAGCTCCTGGAGGTGAATCTTCAACCTGCCGCAGTGGTGCATACTGTGAAGGTGCATTCTCCCAACCAGCAAGCCGTTATATCCGGCCAAAATCTGGGATATTCCACTATTCGCGGCCATGATGATCGCTCCTGGGAACGCCAGCTGGCAAGCTACATTGAATCAGATATCATTTTTAATTCTAGTCCCGATTACCGGGAACTGGAGAAAAAATACGATTGGGTGGTGATAGCTACTGGAGACTCCGCCATATCCAGGGACCTGGGAGTATGGACCACTGATATTGAACCATTTTTAAGAGGTTGCATAATCAAAGGAAACTTTGATCCGGGGGTCATCGAGCTCTGGTTCGATCAATCCCTTAGCAAACAAGGCTATGTTTACTTCGCGCCCTATGACCATCACGAAGCATGTATAAGTGTGGCTGCTGCTCCCTGTTCTCCTGATGAGATCGATGAGCTGTGGGCAGCCGCGTTAGACCGCTTCAAAATAAAGCCCCAGCCAGGTTCTGAATTCAAAGTGGAAGAATACAAGATAGGCCGGGTCTCGACCCGGCAAGTCGGGAACATCTTGCTAACCGGCAACGCCGGCGGTTTCATTGAACCTATGATGGGGTTTGGACAGATTCCTTCACTGCTGAGCGGTTTCTATGCTGCCGAAGCTATAGTAACCGGGGCAGATTATGACTTACTGACTGATTGGTTCAATAAGCGTTATGAAGATTCCCTCACACTGAGACATTATATGCAGCATCTGGATAATCAGGCTTTTGACCGCATAGTATTGGCCTTAAAAAACAGGATGAGTCAGACTATCATGAAGAGCTCTCACATTACCCTCCTGTCTTTTTTAGCCAAAGCAGTAGCTTTGCGAAAAATGGTATCAAGGTAACTATCCTCTTGAAACTACCGGTATCTGCTGTATATACCCTGTAAAGTTGGATTGGACACAGCTTTGCTCTTACTATAAGCCGGTCATAGTTAACGCCGGAGGATTAGTACTTTCCAACTCAACAACCTGTTCTGAAATCTATTTTTTCAAGCAAAGCAAGGAAATAGGGAACTAATAAGGGATACAATCGAGTAGGAGGGGGCGGCTAACCCCCGTCCTCTCACACCACCGTACGTACCGTTCGGTATACGGCGGTTCACGCTGCGGAACGAAGTTGGTCATAGCGCTCGGTTAAACTCCTAAGCCCTTTGTCGCGCCAAAAGGCGAGGCCAAGGGCTTTATTTACCTGTGGGGTATTTGACAGACGCCAGTACCCTTTGCGTGACCCGCTGATTAGTGCCGCCCATTCCGGAGGAACACCCAGGGCAACCAGGCGTCGCTTCCTGGTCTTGGGCTTCTTCCACTGCTTGAGGTAGCACATACGTAGTCTGCGGCGTATCCATTCGTCAAGTGCCTGGATATTGCTTCGGGTATCGGCGAGTTGGAAGTATCCTATCCATCCCACCATATAGGTGTTTAGAAGCTCAATCCTATTTTCCATGGTTTTACCGTCGCTACGTCTGGTCAGTTGGCGGATTTTGTCCTTAAACCGCTTGATGGTCTCTGGCGCTAGCCTGATTCTTGGTTCCCTGTCATAAGTAAAGGAGAATCCAAGAAACTTTCGCTTCCACGGGCGGTCAACAGCGCTTTTCTGTATGTTGACCTTGAGTTTTAACCTACCCTCTACAAAACTCTGAACGCTTGCCATAACACGTTCTCCCGCTCTCCGGCTCTTTACGTAGATGTTGCAGTCATCAGCGTATCTTACGTACTTGTGCCCGCGGCGCAACAGTTCCCAGTCCAGTTCATCCAGCATTATGTTCGCCAGAAGGGGGCTTAACGGCCCACCCTGCGGGGTGCCTTCCTCGGATCTTACCTTTATACCGTTTATCATTATTCCGGCTTGAAGGTAGCGTCTAATCAGGCGTAGGATACGTTTGTCGGAGATTCTTCGGGCCAAACGTGACATTAATATGTCATGGTTGACTTTATCGAAGAATTTCTCCAAGTCAATATCCACCACCCACCGGTTTCCTTCTCGGATGTATTGCTGGGCCATCTTTACGGCCATATGGGCTTTGCGTCCAGGCCGAAAGCCGTAGCTAAACGGGGAGAACGTTGGGTCGTAGTAGGGGCTCAGCACTTGTAGGAGGGCCTGTTGAATCAGGCGGTCAAGCACCGTCGGAATACCCAACAGCCGAACTCCACCGCCGGGTTTCGGGATTTCGACTCGACGTACGGGTTGGGGCTGGTAGGTTCCGTTAAGGAGTTCATCCTTAATCCGGGGCCAGTGTTCGACGAGAAATGGCCGCAGGTCTTTTGTGGTCATTCCGTCGATTCCCGGCGCTCCTTTGTTGGCCTCCACACGGCGCAGGGCGGAGAGCATATTTGCTCTCTCTACCACCTGTTCCATCCAGGGCGTACGGTCTTCCTCGTGGGTCGTTCCTCTGGTTCGCGCCGGAGAGAAACTAGGCACTCCACCAGTCCCCGGCGGGTTCACCGCTTCCTCCTGGTGGTAGCTCCCTTTCGGGATTTTCTGCTGTCGTTGCTTCTCTCGCGAGCTTGCCATTGAACTTCCCTCACAGTCGTGTTCGGCCCTTCCCTGCTCAAGACGTCTCTCATGCAGGTACTATGGCCTCTGCTGACTTCTGCCAGTTCAGCCGCACATTGCTGTACGGGTTACCAATTTAATTGGCGTGCCTGGCAGACCTCCCCGGGTAAGAGTACTGTCTTTCCCTCCATCTACCCGCCCCATTTACTCTTGGCAGCCTTTGGTAGCAAGGACTTCGCTTTGTTATGCAAGCTCATCCAACTGCCACTAGCCTCACCTGGGGTTCGTGGTCCTCGGGCCGGAGGTTTGCCGCCGGCTTCCTTCAGATTCCACCTCGCGGTGGACACCCTTGCCTTAAGCTAACGACTACTGCTACCTTCGTCGTTCGGGACTTTCACCCTAGAGACAGCACCCATGCCGGGCACACATAAAAAAGCAGCCTCTCGCAATAAGAGGCTGCTTAGCAGTTCGGAGGTTATTGAGTTTTACAGATCGATATGGGATTCGTAAAGCTCGGTCCAAACCTCATAGTCATCTGGGTTTTCTCTTTCATAATAATGGCCGTTGATAGCTTCCATCATTGCTTCATAATACCAGGCATTCGTACTGAGATCCGGGAATGTCTTGGCTTCCGGCAGAATGTTCTCTTTCAGTACCTTTCTGCCTAACACATTGTTGACCAAGGTCACGAACTCAGCTCTGGTGATAGCCTGTTGCGGTCTGAAAGTCCCATCCTCGTAGCCTTTAATCCAGCCCTTTTGAGCAGCTGAATTAATGTACTGGTTAGCCCAGTGTCCGGCGATATCCGAGAAGCTGTCAGCTTCAAACGGACTGAGGTTATCGAACTTGGAAGCAATGGTGGCCAGCTCGGCTCTGGTAATGCTGTTACTCGGCCGGAAAGTACCATCCGGGTAACCGGTGATAACTCCTATTGAAGCCAGAGTCGATATCTGGGTATTAGACCATCTGCCGGCTTCAACATCTGAGAAGTTGTTGACATCTGTCTTGACACTTTCCCGGTAAGTTTCGTCCAACAGGCGGTAGAATACAGCCGCAACTTCTTCTCTGGTCACATTGCCTTCCGGTTTCACGGTATTATCCGGATAACCAGCTATATAGGCAAAGTGGTCTTCTTTGTTCAGCGGCACCAAGGTTGCTTCCGGCTCAACGACGATTTCCTGCTCGGTGGATCCTCCACCGCCGCCTCCGCCGCCGCCTGAGCGTCTGCTGTAACTGCCGGTTACTACCACATCCTGGGCGGGCATGGTCTCAGGGATCGTGCTCCAGCCTGAGAAGGTGTAGCCTGCCTGGGTCATGTCGGTGCCCAGCGGGGTTA
>Ga0209508_1002617_pt1 | contig 11515 bp, 8 predicted proteins | sample AD_UKC129_MetaG_FD_184427 | JGI IMG/M metagenome (GOLD analysis project Ga0209508, IMG submission 184427) | Active sludge microbial communities of municipal wastewater-treating anaerobic digesters from Canada - AD_UKC129_MetaG (SPAdes) (version 2) | ecosystem: Engineered > Bioreactor > Anaerobic... | reverse complement strand
GCAGACGTTAATGTATCGGATGAAATACATAGACAAAACGAAGATATCAGGAATGATGAAGAAGGTAGCAGGGAGCATACTTGCGATAGATTCGAGCGAGTTGAGGAATAAGAAAGAGAGATTGCATACGTTGTACAACAGCAAAGAGAAAGTGATAGTGGACTTCGAGGTAAGTGAGAGGCGAGAATGGGACGCAGGGGTAGAAATGACGAAAGGGTGCAATGGTAGTTTAATAATAGGAGACAGGGGATATCACGTTGAAAAGTTCAGGGCAGAAGGGGAAGGAGAAAAGCTAATCAGGCCGAGGGGAAGAGCAGGTGAAGAATTCATGAAAAGTGAGCTGATGAGGGCGATATACAGGAAGAGGTGGGAGATAGAGTACTATTTTGAAAGGTTGAAACTGGGATTAGTGATAGAGAAGATAAACAAAGCGACGTTGTTTACGAAGTTAACGATAAGGTTAATTGGGCAGGAGTTAACATACTTGATAGGGATGCTGAAGAAACAACCGAAGCTATACCAAGTTCTGTTCACTTAGATTTTACATTGGCCAGGGTGTTTTTGTTTTCAACAGAGAGAATATCATATGGCATCAACTTGCTATTTAGAAGAGAATATTTGTCAGTGGTTATGCTATAAATGTTGTGTTACAAATAAAGTACACTAGAAGAATAAGCTATTTTCAATTCACTTTATTTATCGTAAAGCTATGGGTAGAATTATAGGAGATTTTTAATTTTTTTAAAATGGTATTATCGTACCCACTTTGGAAATGAAACTCTAAAAAGTGACCAAGTCAACTTTCATTTTTCGAAATATGATGAGAAAATCGTTAGCTCTAAAAAGTGTCTAAAGATTTTCACCGTAAAACAGCTTATTTCAGTTTCTAAAGTGGGTAAGTGATATATCTCAAAAAGGAGGGGGTATTGTGAAAAAGTTTCTCATGTTTTTCTTAGTGGTCGTGGGAATTTTGTTTATAAGCGCTTGTGTAACTAAACCAGCACCGGAATACGAGCTAGTAACAAACGTTGGTAACGGCGGTGTATTACCACCGAAGGCTATGATTCAGGTAAGTTTGAAAGACGTTAAAACTGGCAAAGAGGTAGCTTCAACGTTGAAAGTTTCAAAAGATGGTAAAGATATTTTAAGTGAATCCAGTACCAAACATAGTTTTGTTGCAGAAGATGAAGGAAGTTACAAGTTAGTGATTACACCAGTTGGTGAAACTTCCGGTTCAAAGACACTTACATTCAAAGTGACAGCTCTCGAAAGAGAAGTATATTTAGATGGTGGTCCAATAGTTTACGACCGTATTCCAGCCGATATCTTGGCAAAAGCAGAAAACATACTCATAAGGTTTTACAAATATGAAGATGTTACGATACCAGGTACAACAGAGACATATAGTGAAAGAAAAAGGTTAAACTTGGTAGATACAAATGAGGATGGAGTTTATGATGCTTGGGAGACACTTCCAGCAACAGATAGTGGAAATCATCAGTGGTACGAAATTCCTTATAGTGTTACTTCCTCTGGAAGAACCTATGTTATAAACTTCTTTGAGTACACAGAAGATGCTATCAGAGTATGGTATAAGGTAGGAAATCGTCAAGCATATTTGACACTCGCAACAGTTGGCTTTAAGCTAAACCAGGACTACGCAAGATATGTAGAACCAGCAATAAGCCAAAGTCCTTATTCGCTAGACAAATTTACGTTACATGAAAGATATAATTCTGATACAAAACCTGTTTTCTACCTTACGGCATCAACTGATACTATCAACGCTGGTGACAAAGTGACTGTATATGTGCAAGCAGAAAATGTTGCTGATTTTGCAAAGTTGTATGATGTAAGATACATGCAACTATCTGTCAAGCACTCTAAAGAGCTAGAACTTTCGTCTGTGAAATTCAGTAACTTTATGCAAGATTTGAAAGACATTGGAACGTACAAGAAAAATGACGAGAGTGTTGTGCTGTATAAAGCATTCTTGACTGGTTCAGACGAGACACAGCCAGCTACCACAACATTTGCCACATTGGAGTTCACCGTAAAAGAAGCTACACCAACCTCTATTCAACTTGTTTACGAAGGATGGTGGGATACATACAGTGACTATCCAGATAAACCAAATCCTGTCTTTAAGGATACATCCAACTCGAATGTTGACGGCTTTATAATAGACCATCAACCAGTCGAATTTGTAACGCCTGAGTTACCGTCTGAAGGGGGGGTTAGACGATGAAGGTCAAATTGACTGCAGTCTTGGCACTTGTTTTATTACTTGCTACAACTTTTTTTGCTGGAATCATTGAAGATTTACAAGTACAAGCGAATTCTGTAAAGCAAGAGATAAATCGTCTCAATTTGCGTTGGGATTCTGGAACAAATGCTCGTTACTTCCAGCAGTTTGAGAAGTTTAATATTGGACTTAATGAATTCTCAGAAAAGGTCAACGGCCATTTAGATCTGCCTAAAGAAGTTCAGGCAAGAATATTCAACTATCTCAGCAATCTAAAGAATTCTAGAAAAGTTGGTAAGTTTTCACCAGATAAGATGATCACCACAGACGATTTGATGATGTCTTCATTTATTCTTCTTAAACCAAAAGCAGTTGCTGAAAAAACGTTCTATAGACTAGAACCAGTGAAAGACCAATACTTACATGGAAGCTGCTGGGCATTTTCTGCTGTAGCAGCGTTTGAAAGTGCTTATGCAATACAGGTACTTGGCAAAGATGCAAGTAAAGGCAATATAGATGGAGTAGCAGATTTTTCGGAAAGATGGGCAGCATATCATAACATTAATTGGGACATCTATAGTAATACAGGCTATGTTCAAGATAGGAATTCTCTTGAAGGCGGGAACGCGTATTTTGCTACTTATAATAGCATTCGGTATGGAATGATTGATGAAAAATCGGCTCCTTATTCAGATGTTTACCTTGTTTCTACTGAGCAAATGCCTCTTCCAGTTCAAGCATATGGCGCTCCACGAGTGAAAGCAAGCAAGACTGTAATGATTCCATCAGCAGCAGATGCTAAGGACCTTGGTTATAATTATGAAGAATATATCAATATGATCAAACGTGCTGTAAAAGAACTTGGTTCCGTCTCTATAGCTTTCACTGTTCCAGCAGATTTTTCAAACTACCAAAGAGGTATATATACACCAACTTCAAAAGTACAGTCTGGTGGACATGCTGTAACACTTGTTGGATGGGTATCTGGGGATGATTTAACCGAAGTAGTTCTAGGTTCTAAGGTTAATCCAAATGCTAAATCTATACTTGACGAACCACTTGAGGACGGAAGATACACATATTTTGATCCAATATTAAATGCTACTTATACAGCGAATTCATTCTGGATCATCAAAAATTCTTGGGGTTACTACTGGGGTGATGGTGGATACTATGTTGTTCCAGCCATTTCGGAAGAAGCCTATAATAGCAAGAAAGTCGGTTGGTGGATGCCAGAATATCGAGAAATGTTTGCTTTTGTCTTTGATACTTTGGATAAATACGAAGATGCAAATCTCGACATCAATAACGATGGAAAAATCGATGAAACTGATTTTACAGCACTTGTAGAAAAAGTTGGTTCAGATGAAGCAGATGATATCGTAAGATGTGATATTTCAATTCCAAATGATGGTATAATAAACGGTGATGATGTAGCGGTTTGGGTTTATCTTTACAACAAACTGGTTGGCAAATAGATAATTAAATAATGGAGGGGCCTTTGGCCCCTCTTTATTTTTCGAATTCGTTTCTCAACTACCTTTTCAAGTTCCTTTACTTTTATTACAGTTTTGCTACAGATAATAAGTAGTATCAAAACTTAACTCCATCATAGGATTTCTCCATTCTGAATCAATTCCACATGCGTGTCATACCAATTTAGTCAGAACTTCTGCTCTGATTTCCTTGCAAGCCCATCTTTACAAACTAAGACTTTTTCTGGATAATGAATAATTACATTAATTAATGGGGTAAGTATACAATTGCGTATATTATTACATAGTGACTAAAACAACTAAGGAAACAAAAGTATTGATTGTTGACATGAAGTGGTATAATCTACATATGGAAACAAAATCGTGTCAAAGAGGAGGCGAAGTTAATTATGCATAGGAAAATGTTATTTACTTGTTTTCTTTTATTAGTGAGTCTAGGTATGGCTATCACCCAAACAGTTGTCCAACCAGTGGTCAAAATAGCTCAGAATATTCTCGTCCATTCAGTTGATCAAACATTTCCAGAATCTCTCTACAAGTCTGTTGGGACAAGAACTTTTAGCGTCCAGTATATCAGGCTATTTGCTGATGAAAGCCAAAAAGCATACATAGTAAAGGCTTGGTACTTTCAACCAGGAAGTTCAACGATAAATTACCAGATAAGAATAGTAGATGAAAAGTCAAAAGAAGAATTCACATATGATTTCCCTGGAGTCAGAAATACGACGTATATTAGACTTGAACCAATACTTGTTATCTGTCCAAGGAATTCCAAAATATACATAAATAACCAACAGATTCCTGATGAAGTTGTAATAACGTCAGAGAATGTTAATGAAGTAGGGTCAATAATTTTACCCCCAGGAATGTCGGATGCAAGATTGGCGATTTTAACAAAGGCCAACTCAGGGTATAAAGAAATTACACAAGAAATGTCTGTGTCAAAGAATGATGAGGTTTTTATACAAGTTGTTGCTGAAATGCTTTCGACAGGAACTTACAGAATAGAGCTGAACAATCCGAATATAGTATACCCTTCGGAAGGAAAGCAGGGTAAAATTAGTATGAATGGAAGTTTTTACAAAATCGGTGCGGGATATTCTGCTGCTTCTTCTTCTCAATCTTCCACTGGCCAGTCTTCTACCGTTCAACCGTTTCTTATATCTTCCGAGATGGTCCAGATTGGCAAGCTTCCCGCAGGCGAGTACAGCATACTTGTAAATATAGAAGGTCTTGGACAGTTTAACAGGAAACTTGTTGTTAAATAGTTCTATCAGTATATTTTGATATTTTACGAAAACCGACTAATAGGTAATTATTAGCGTAGCGGTTTTTATCGACAAGTTTAGAAAGCAAATAGAATCTTCAAATCATAGTCTTCGACCATAAGTTCACAATTATAAGGATATGGTTTGGGGGGAAAACTTTTCTAAGAATCTATTTGTCAATAATATGAAGTACATGAGCTAGGTGAACTATTCTATGTTAAGGACAACTTGACTATAAACAATCATACCATCTCCACATGGTCGCACATAACTGGCTCAACTGAAGAATACACAAACGAATGCGGTGGAGAATATCTGTATAAACTATGTGTTCACAACAATCTTCTGATTCGGCAATCTGATAATTTTACTAAATTCAAAGCCCCCTTTTCGGGGGCTTTTTTGAATTGTCAAATTACTCATGAATCAAACATGAAGAAACTCAAGCCTCTTTTGACAATTTTCTAACATAATATGTGTTAGTTCCACTACCACGCCTTTCGAGTAGTCCATCATCGATCATTCCTTTTAGAATATCCCTTGCCCTACGTTCCTTCACGTTCAAAATTTCTTCGATATCCTTTCTCCTGGTTTTTCCTTTTTCCTTTACATAGTCCAATATCATGCTCTTATCTTCGTCCAAAAAGTTTTCCGGCACTCCTCCGGCAATCTCCGGCACTTCTCCGGCATTTTTCCCAACTGCCTTGTAAAAAAGCTCCCGCCATCTTCAAACTTAGACGTTCACTTTCCATCGCCGTTTTGCTCGAACGTGCTTCCGACCGACCAGCCGATCAATCCACCGTAGACAACATCTGATAACCAATGTTGATCTGCCCAGAGTCTTTGTGCAGAGAAGATGGTTGGAATGAGGTACCATTGTTCTCCAAATCTTTGCGCTATGGGTGTAAATATCGACCAAGCAAGTGCACTGTGGCCAGATGGAAAAGACTGAAAATCGTAATTGCTCGATAGAAATGTGAAATGGTATGGCCCAAGATTTTCGTACGGTCTTGCCCTACCAACTAAGTATTTGATAGCTCCTGTAATTGCTGCTGTCACAGAGAAACTCTCAAGCACCGTAAATGCAGTGTAACTGTCGAATGGATAAACCACTGCAGCAGTTATCAGCGCCATTACAGCAAATTGAAGTGTTTCAAAGTCGTTCAAAAAGTCAAGAAAATCACTTTTTGGTACGATTTTTCTCACTGTATCGTCGATAAGAAATGTGGGCAGTGCGTAGAGGAATCCATCTCCCAATTTCAAAGCAATGATATCTGCCTCAACTTCATCGATGGGTGAAAAAGTCAATGAAAGGTTTGAATCCTGTGGCATATCTGCAAAGCAAGTTGTCAAAGAAAAAAGTACAAGGGCGAGTAAAGTGCACAGAACACGATTGCGCATCTACATTACCACCTTTTCCATCTTTACGTGTGGGATATTCGCTTCTTCAAACACATCCCCAACGGCATTGTACCCGAGCTTTTCGTAGAAGCCTTGGACTTGAATTTGTGCGTTGAGCACATATTTTCGAGCTCCTTTTTCTTTCAACACTTTTTCTATCTCGTCCATTATGTGCTTGCCATATCCATAAGCTCTGTATTCTTTTAACACTGCAACTCGTTCTATCTTCCAAATTCCGTCCTCTATCTGCCTTGCACGTGCCGTTGCGATAGGTGTGCCGAAATGTTTCAGTAAAAAGTGCACAGCCTCGTTATCTTTACCGTCCATCTCCATTTCCCGCTCTATGTTTTGTCCAATTATGAATACCATCTCTCTTATCAGTGCACATTGCTTAAATCGTATATCGGACATGTCGAAGTACTCGACGGTTATGGCGTTATCGTAAGCCCTCTTCATCCTCTCAAGACCTTCTTGAAGCAGTGACCTTGGACATGCAAAATTCAGTCTCACGCACTTTCCATCGCCAAACTCCGCACCATCGTTCAAGTACACCCTTGCTTTATCCAAGAAAAATTGTTGAGGTTTGTCTAATCTCATCATCGAGCAATCGATCCACATGAGGTATGTACCCTCCGGTAATTCAGGTTTCAAAAGTGGCATGTTTGATGTGATGTATTGATAAACAAAATCCCTGTTTGCTTGCAAGTATGTCATCAATTCATCAACCCAATCACTGCATTTATAAGCCTCTTTCAATGCTTCCGCACTCAAAACGTTCGTAGAATTTAGTTCCATGTTTTCTAGATAGACTTTATATGCTGTTCTTATCTTCTCATCAGGTATGATACCGTACGAGTTTGTCAGCCCGGCTATGTTGAACGTCTTCCCAGGTGAGTTAAGAATCACGACGTTGCTTATCCCAGCGTTCAGAAAACTGACAAAGGAGTGTGGCTTGTAGATTAGATCAGCATGTATCTCATCCGAAACTACCATTATTCCATGCCTTTGCGTTATTTCATACAACTTTTCGAGCTCTTCACGTGTCCATACCCTCCCAACTGGGTTGTGAGGGTTTGAAAGTATGATCATTTTCGTGCGTTCATCGATCGAACTCTCCAAAGACTCAAGGTCCATCTGCCATTTGCCATCTTCCTTCACAAGCCTGTTTTCAACGATCCTTCTGCCATTGTTCTCGATTATCTTGAAGAACGGCGGATATATCGGAGGTTGGATGATTATCTTATCACCAGGTTGTGTGAAAAGGTTGACAAAGAAAGAGAGCATCGGCACAACACCGGGCCCATCAACGATCCATGCCCTGTCTAATCTCACGTTATACCTGTTCTTGTACCAGTCGATTATCGCATTGTAGTACTCATCTGATCTGAATGTATAGCCGAAAAATCCATGTTCAACTCTTTTCTTGAGTCTTTCTACAATCTTTTGAGATGTTGGAAAGTCCATATCTGCCACCCACATGGGCAACACATCATCACCGTAAAGTTTGACTATCATATCCCATTTGACACAATCAGTACCCAAACGTCCCTGAAAAACGTCGAAATCTCTAAAACTAGGCATTCTCATTCCCCCTTGTGTTGTATACTCTATATAATTATACCATCTATATCTTCGTTGATGCTATACTCGTTCCACTGTTGGTGCTATAATATATCCGTGTAGATGTGAAGAATAATGTTTCGTGGGGGTGGCAGTAGTCATGAAGATGAATAATTTTACCGTATGGTTCATAATCGGTGTAGTTATCGTTGGATTGCTCGCTATATATGTGTACGAACATTTCAGATACTCACCTTATTCGCTCTTAGTAGATTTAGGGGTAATAAAGGAATATGTTGGTGACAGGCATATAGACCTAGCAGATTCTCAGTTGAGAAATGATTTTCGTAATCTTACAGCAGCATTCGATGAGCGTATGTCAGCATATAACTTTGCTTTGAAAATTGCTCCGATACTGTCCACATTGAAAGATGGCGTTACAAGAATTGAATTTCCACTGAAGAAGAAAGATGGAAGACTTCCTTTGAAATTCAAGTACATAGATGATGAGATAATCGTTGTTAAGAGTGACTGCGATGTACCAGTAGGTGCAAAGGTGTTGACCATAAATGGCTATCCAATTGAGCAGATAATAGACAAGTATGCTGAACTGTTCCCAACGTTAGATGAATATAAACAGAGATATTCATTTGTGGACAAGTTGCTTTATACATACCCGGTGATAATCGATGCGAATAGTATCCAACTAACATATTTAGCACCAGATTCGTATGCCCAGCGTCTATCGTACGTAAAGGCAGTTGAAGAGAGTATTAGATATCCAATGCCGATTTCAGTCTTCTCAAGAGGTAGAGATACATTCGTAAAGGTAAATACATTTTCGATTACAGACAAGAGGGAGATGCAAGCAGTAACTGAAATGCTTGATGAGGTTGCAAAAACTACTTCTGAAGGCTCAAGGACGTTTTTCGATTTAAGGTATGCAGACGATGGAGATGATACGATGGTAACCACAATCCTCTCGCATCTCATCGATGAACCGAAGAATCTCTATCCTGTGTTGTACAGAAGATACAGAGATACTACTGTAGTAGCGGAACAGATGCCAATTCAACCAAGTGAGGACAAATTGAAAGGTGATGTATACTTTCTAGTAGACCAGAGTTGTTTCTATCCATCACAAAGAACAATTCTCTTCTTTCTCGCAGAAAATCAGATCGGCATTGTTCTTGGAAGGATAGACTTCAGCAATCCAGTAGTCTATACAAGTGAGTTTTGGAGGATACTGCCAAATACAAGGGCATATGTAGTGATGCCAACGGAGAAAGCAAAGATCAGTCCAGAAAAATGGGACAGTTTTTTGACTGAAAACTCGAGCACCAGTCTGTTAAGTGATGCAGCATGGGTCAAACTGACAAAAGAAGCACTTTGTTCAAGAGAGAAATACGAAGAATATATTGAAAAGTTTGTAAGAGAATTTGATGAAGAATTCCACGAAAACAACGTAGCCCAACAACCTATTCCCACTCTATAGTAGCGGGTGGTTTTGAGGTTATATCGTAAACAACTCTGTTGATTCCTTTTACCTCATTGACTATCCTCTTTGCAACGTGGTTTAAGAATTCATGCGGCAGCTTTGCCCAATCTGCTGTCATGCCATCTTCACTCGTAACTGCCCTTAGTGCTATCACATTCTCGTAAGTCCTGTAATCACCCATTACGCCAACACTCTTTACAGGCAGTAAAACTGCAAATGCTTGCCATACCTTATCGTACAACTCCCACTTTTTAAGTTCTTGTATGAATATGGCATCTGCATTTTGCAGAATCTCCACCGACGTCCTATCTACAGCACCGATGATTCTCACAGCGAGACCAGGCCCTGGAAATGGATGACGATTGAGTATGTTTTCAGGTAATCCCAATTCCCTACCAAGCGCCCTAACTTCATCTTTGAATAGATACCTAAGAGGTTCTATGATTTCAAATGGCATATTTTCAGGTAATCCACCAACATTGTGGTGCGTCTTTATCTTTGCGCCTGCCTTTCTTTCAGCTACTTTACTCTCGATTACGTCAGGATAAAGCGTACCTTGAGCCAAATACTTTATGTCACCGAATTTCTCTTTCAATTTCATCGACTCTTCGTAAAACACATCTATGAACATGTGACCTATTCTCTTTCTTTTCTCTTCTGGATCTTCTATGCCTTCAAGTGCGTTAAAGAACTTTTCAGAGGCATCAACATAGTGAATCTTCATACCTATTGCCTCGAATTGCTCTATAACATCCTTACCCTCATCCTTTCTAAGTAGGCCGGTATCTACGAATATGGGAACAAATCTATCTGGAACTGCCTTATGTAGTAACATTGCAACGACAGATGAATCGACACCACCAGATAAGCCGAGTATCACCTTTCCGTCCTTTATACGTTCTTTCAACTCCTCTATCATACGTTGAGCAAAATTCTGCATAGACCAGTTTGGTTTAAGACCCGCCACTTTCTCTAAGAAATTTCTCAATATTTCTTTCCCACACTGCGTATGGACAACTTCTGGATGAAATTGAACACCATAATATCTATGATCAATACTTCTAATGGCGGCATATGGTGAATTTTCACTCATGGCAATTGATTCAAAACCATCTGGTAATTTCTCAACTCTATCGGAATGGCTCATCCAGACTGTGAATTCTTCTGGTAAACCATCAAATATGCCAACACTTTTCTCAACAGTCAACTTGGCAGGGCCGAATTCCCTGGTCGAAGATTTCTCAACACGCCCACCAAGTTGATGCACGAGTGCTTGAAGACCATAGCATATACCCAATGCAGGAAGGTTACTCTTAAAAACATATTCTGGGATTTTTGGAGAGTCTTCGTCGTAGACGCTGGATGGACCACCGGATAGGATGAATGCAACAGGCTGGAGTTTGGTTATGTTTTCTTCTTTTTCGTCATACGGTACAAGTTCACTGTAGAATCCAAGTTCTCTGACGCGCCTTAAGATTAGCTGAGTGTACTGCGAGCCGAAGTCTATTACAATAACCGCTTGCTTTTCCATTTTTCTTACCCCCCACGATCTCTCTATAATTTGTCTTTCCCAACACAAAGAACTTACCACACAAGCGTCGTGAGTTCAAGAAATAATAGATTAAATTTGGTTTTCATAATATTTCATAATTGAAGACTAGTGTGAAATGCAAGGCAGTATCTAAATCAATTTTGCAACGGTAGACCATATTTTCTAACTCTCTATATCCTGTAATTTTCGGTAAGCCTTTTCAATTCTTGGGATATTTCGCTCAATTTTTTTGCATCATTACTGGTCTGCACTGATTGAGTGAACTACCCCCACCTATAGAGGTGGGTGGCTTCGTGGTCAATACTCGTAACCGAGCAAGTTTCCCCACGCTCGAAGGGCTGTTCCTTCCCCAGAAAACAAATCATACTGCTAATTTTACCAAGTTCTTTGCCGCATTTATATCTCTGTCATGTTTAGCACCACATTTTGGACATTGCCACTCCCTTATGGCTAAGTTCTTTACATCTGGATTTTTATATCCACATTCACTACATA